>Ga0105099_10000687_pt1 | contig 22588 bp, 26 predicted proteins | sample PPLLak3cmMay2015_2_FD_79138 | JGI IMG/M metagenome (GOLD analysis project Ga0105099, IMG submission 79138) | Freshwater sediment microbial communities from Prairie Pothole Lake near Jamestown, North Dakota, USA - PPLs Lake P8 Core (1) Depth... | ecosystem: Environmental > Aquatic > Freshwater >... | reverse complement strand
CACCTGCGGCCTTCAACGCTGTGGTTGCCTCGGTAGCCGTCCATGACAACGTCGCCCCGTCAGACTTGAAGAGCAGCTGATCTCGGTAGGAGCCTTGGAGACGAGAGTCTGCCATGACCGCATCGGCAGGAACAACACGAACCACATAGGCGCGTCGTCCGCCATTGGCGAAGAAGGCCACCATGCTCAGACCAAGGAGCGAGTCCGCGACGAACGGTCCGAACAAACGGTTGTATTGATCGAGAGAGGTGACAAGCACCGCTTCGTCAGTGGGGCCTCTCTGAGTGAAGCCGACCGCACCCATCGTCGAAGTCGATACCGACAAGATGGTTTGGATCTGCGAAGGAACTTCTTCGATGAAGACGCCGGGGCTGAGGAACTCGGGCATGGCTAACCTCTCCTGCGGGACTTGGTACGACGTGTCGCTTTGGATTCTGTATCAGTCTCGTCCTCCGACGCAACGGTATTCTCGTCTACTTCATCGCTGAGGGAAGTAGGATCATCATCAGAGGAAGACTCCTCGGCCTCGATCGTAACGTCCACGTGGACGTCGTATTCTGGCTTTGGAGACGGAATCTCAACCACAGCGGGGGTAGGTGGGGGAGGCTTCGGGGGTTCCGCCTTCGGGATCGGGACAACAACGGGCGCAGAAGCAGTGGCTATAACGGGTGTCTCGACCACCTCGCGGCGAACCAACATGCCCTTCTTGACGAGTTGCACCAGTCCTGCGGTCCCTTCTTGGTCCTTCGTGATCACCACCCATTTCTTCGGTGCGAAGTAGGCAGTCGAACCGTCTCGAAGGGGAGCCGAGAAGGGGCTGCGGGTCCTGTTGAAGTACTTAGCCATTGCTTCCTCCGAGAGCTGAGCTACGGGATGATGCCGAACGACGACGAGACTCTGATCGCGGTCTGCACCTCGCGCTCGTCGATGAAGTCCAACTCTGCTTCCACAGTCAAACTCATCGTCCAACCGATCGTTCGATCCGAAACATCCAGCAACTCGTCATTCGATGTCGCTGCTTCAGCTGAGCCAAAGTATATCCTGGGGTCGTTGATGCTGTCTATCACAACGATCGTAAAGTAAGGCGTGAAGCGCTTCATCGCGTAGCGCAGCATCTTCTGTCCGAAGTCCCGCTGGATACCACGTCGCTCGTGTGCGATCGTAAGGGTGTAGCCGATGTCGTAAGGGATAGCTCCCTCTTGCTGAACCATCTTTCGGTACCCAGTCTTGACAACCCCGCCAGGGCCGGTCACCTGGATCGGCTGTTCCCCAGGCTTGGGAGACCTGTACTTGATCGTGCCAGGATGCCAGCGCGCCATCGCAGGCGTCACGTCGTTTCGTGTGATCACGAACTGAGGCAAGAGGTAGTTAGCGAAAGCGTCGTCGGGGTTACCGAAAATGATCTGAACACCGGGAAGACCGGGCGCGGGCTCGACGCCTGCAACGTCTGCATAGTACCCTGGAATCTCATCCGGACCTACCTCACGGATGACTCCTCCCAGCGCAACTACCATCCCTCGATCAAAATCGGAGACGATGACCTCCCCATTGGGGGCACGACCGAACTCGCGATCGTCGAAGGCTTGCTGCGCTGCGGTCGGAATCACCATCAGTCTTCGGCGATCTCGTCTGCCGCCTGCATGACCTCAGTAGAGAAGCCGTTGACCTGCGCAGCACCGAGCCACTCGGCCTTGAGAACTTCGGGGTCACTGTCAGCCGGAATAGGGGGCAGCATCCCGCTGTCCTTGAAAACCTCAGCCATGCCAGTGATGAACATGAGCGCGTCATCATCGTTGATGTCGTAGCGTTCGATGAGCGCGTCCACGAGTCCAGAGATGTACTTGCTCATCGCATCGTCCGCATCAGATGTGTTCTCTGGCGAGTCAACCTCCTGCCGGTTACCTACACCCTTGTTAGGCGTAGTACCGCCGCCTTTAGGCATGGAACCCTTGGGAGGAGTCTTCCCATTGCCGATCTCTTGGCTACCCTCTACCAGCTCGTCTCGAATGCTTTCGAGCAGCTCATTGATCTGTCGGTTCATTGCATCCTCCGCTACGAGAACTTCACTTTTAGGCGTTTCTGGAACGCGGTGAACTTGGCTGCGTCACTCTGCGTGATGGATCCATCTACGGGGAGCAAACCCACCGAGTACCGGAAAGAAGCCACGGGCTCCATGACAGGACTTCGAACAGATAGCATACGCGGAATCCCCTGGCTTGCCAACGCTCGAAGCGCGGGACGCCAGTGAGCGCGGCTATCCTTGCCAGCCAAGCCGAACTCGATCCGGAGAGCTTCAAAAGCCACGTCCGGCAGGACGCGCGCCTTCGGTGGAATCTCCAGCTTCACCTTGGGCCGAACACCGAGCCTCTCCAACTCTGATTTCCACATAGCTCTGTCTTTCTTCCGATCCTCTACGATATGCTCCAGCTCTGATCTACGAACATTTCTGGATACTACGATCGCGTGGCGTCGGCTGGGGAAGAAGGGAAGGGTGTCCATCGTCCAAGGACTATGCTGCTCCAGAACACCAACCTCCGGATGCAGGCGAAGCACCCGGCGGGACTTCGGGCGCACGTACAAGGCAGTAGCTTGGGAGTCGATCTCAGAGAGCCTCTTGGCCTTGTTCTTCGCCGTCACAGCGAACACACCGTCTCCAACGCTCACCACTTCCAAGGACTCTCGATAGTCGCCCGCAGGCAAGCGGCGATAGACCTCGTCCAAGACGAACCGAGCGCTCTCGTAAGCCAAGGTCCGACCGAGAACCTTGAAGCGCTTGTCCAAGGTACGAAAGAACTTGATGGCGGCTTTATTTGCCTTGAACGGGGTTATCCGGATCAACGCCCAGCTCCTTGGCGAGCCTCTCGTCTTCGGCTTGCCACTCTTTCTCTTGATCAATCATGGTCTCGAACAAGGTCTTAGGTCGCTGCACAAGGCGAGAAACTCGCACCATGCTGCCATTGCGAGCCGCGAACATCTGACCTTCCTGAACAACCCCATCCTTTGGAATCAGCTCGTGTAGGTGAGATAGGTGAGCTTTGCACACACCGATGCGACGTTCGCTGTGCTCTGTTTGCAGCGCGTAGAACGAATCTAGACCACACACGAAGCACCAGCGAATCAGATCCGGAAGATCCCCATCGTACTGCTCGAAACTACCCCCTTTGATCGGCCCGAAACAGTCAATAAGGCCACATCCTCTAAGTCCCAAGTCCTTGCCTCGCCAGTACTTCCGGCACGTCGCGCAGACGATGGACAACCCACGACGGATCTCCGCTTCGACTCGTTTCTCATCCATGATCAATCCAGTTTGTTCATCAGGTAGGCGACGACTTCGGCCTTCTTACCAACCAGCGCAGCCTCCCACGCCGTCACCAGCTGCGTCACCTTGTACAACTTCGCAGCCTTGTCCTTCACCTTGTTCAGCTTGCGCTTGCGAGCCACGCCGAGCATCCCGTTCTGGATGACCGTGATCGGATCATCACCATACGCTTCTGCCAGCTCCCTCATCCTCGAACGATTCATCGGTTGGCTACCCTTCGCTCCGGAACGAACTCGCTGTTTCTAGCCAACGAGAGCTTGAACTGAGTGAAATGCGGACCATCGAAGACGAATCCATCTTCTTCTACGTTGGTCACATTGAAAAAGTAGCGCTTGATCGTAGACGCCTTGTTCGTCACTCCATCGTTCAGCCAATACGGAATCTCCCAGAAGCCTAGAACATCCGACTCACGAGGCACAGGCGCACCAATCTCCTCCAAGTTGAGTCGAGGGATCGTGATGGTTGCCGGGAAGGTCTGCCGGAACCCACCCTCACGCACTTCGGTGGAGACTTGCGGCTTATCGATGAACCCGACCACCCTGAAGGGACCGTCAAATGCGTATGTAACTGCTTCTCCGTACAACGGATCGATCGTGCTCTTCTTGCGGCTAAGAGGGTAGAGCATCACTTCGACTGCCACCGCGTTGGTGTGCTCTTGCGCTACAACATCGAACATGTAGGACTCTGTGCTGTCGAGCTTGAACTCCCCACACGGCATGCAACCGTACGGAGGCATCCCTTTGATGCACTCGACCTTCTTCTTGCAATCGTCCGCCATGATCTATCCCGTCTGAAACATCATGGGAAATCCAGCCAAGCCGATCTCTTCTTGGAGCTTCTCTTCCTCTGACCGCGCCTCTTCAAGAAGCGCCTGCCCATCCAAGTCAACACTCTGTCCCCCTGCCCCTGTAAAGCCCCCTTGGTACTTCGAGCGCACACGCCCGACCATGTACTTCGAGCGCATCAGCGCAAAGCGTTTCACCAAATCGTGATCTCTCTCTCCGAGCTGCTCCAAGATCACTTCGTTGCTCTTGTAGATGATAGCCAGCTTGGTGGACGAAGGCGACGGGTTGAGAATGAGCAGACTGCGATCGTCTTGCTGCCACTCGAACTGGGCATCAAGCACACGCTCACTTGTCTGTAAGTACTGCATGCGCTGCACCAGCTCACTCACGAACCACTGGTTGGAATCGAAGGAGTAATCGCGACCAACCACGATCTGATCCCAGCCAAACGCGAAGGACAGGTTCGGCCACATGCCCATACGCCTGTCATCGGCAACATCGATCACAAGCTCGACCTCGTCTGGCAGAGCGTACTCCGTCTGTCCCGACGCAATGCTTACAATGAGGATCTTCTGCTTACCCTTCTTCGCAGCGAACCACCTTCTCGCATCCTCAATGCAGTCAGCCAAGCCTTCGCAAGTCAACTCGACCTTCCAGAAGGGTGCGCCTAGGTGGCGTAGAATCCACTGACCCATCTCCTCTTCATTCATCAAGGGACGCGGCATAGCCTACCTCAGCGCTTCCGACGAACCAGCTTCTGCGGCTTCGGAGCCCCATCAGCCGGTTTCTCCTCCACAAGTGGCCGCATACTCGGAGACGTCGGAGCCTCACGCGCCTCCAGAGGAGCCTCTTCGAGCGGCTTGGGCGCTTCGAGCGAAACTCGCTTCGGAGTCATGTGGACTTCCATCGGCAGCTCTGTAGGAGGATCTGGAACCTCCACCAAGAGACCTGGAGCAAACTTCCTCCACTGCTCGCCCATGAGAATCTCCCCCGGCCGAACTCGCCCGTGCCCCGGCAGGAACACCGAACCAGATTCTAGATTTGCCTTGAAACTAGCCATGTTTTGCTCGCTCCTGTAGGATCGCGGCTGCCCGCTCCAATCCGACCGTCGCGCGCTTGGCGTCGGCGATTGCCTGTGCGAGCACGGTATCCAGGTCTTCTGTTTGCGGAGCCTCGCGTACTTCGACCAACGCGATGGCGTCCGCCTCGCGGTCCAGCATCTCCAACTCGTCGAGCACGCTCTTCAGCCTGGTCATGCCGAGTATCCTAACACAGCCCCACCTCAAACGCGACGAAGCCCCCACCACCAGGTGAAGGCTCCTCGCAGCACACTACTCGCTGAATTTCACGTCAAGTCCAAGAACCTCACAGATTCAAGACTCGAACTTGCCCGTAAAACTCGGGACGGAGCATGGACTTCCCGTACCGGGTCCTCAGCCCCTGACGGAAGCTGAAGTCGGAGGGATCGAGGAAGGTCGCGGTGACCTGAAGCGGGATGTACGGAGCCCATGCGTACCCGCTGTCGAGGTACGTGGAGCCACGCAGACCCAGCATGATGTAGTCGCGGGTGAAGAATGGATCCTCGTAGATGACCCACTTGTTCATCAGCGTTCCGGCCTTGTAGATGCCGAACTGCCCGTGCTGCGACATCGGACGCGGCATGTCGACGGGGCCACCGGTCATCCCACCACCATTCGGGTCCGTGACCCAAATCGGGCGGTAGTCGCCGTGCGTCGTCATCTGCGACAGAAGTGCGGACACCTCGGGGCTCGTCACGAGGAAATTGGCGGGCGCACGAAGGGTCTTCTTGTGGATGAGGTTCGAGACCGTGCTCAGAACCGTGATGAGGGATCGAAGGTGATCCAACTCGCTGATGCCGCCAGGCGGGACACGGTCCCACGTGGCCGAAGTCGTGGTGGACGACTGGAACAGCTCTTGGATGACGTCACGGTCGATCTCCAGCCCGATCTCCTGCGCCACAGCCGTGACCATCTCGGTCTCGGCTTCGACGCCGTGAAGGTGCCGAAGGTCTTCCGCCGCCTCGCTCGACCAGAGGCTCTTGATGCGGCGCGGAACCGCTTCGATGAGCTTCTTCTTGACGTCGAGGGACATCGTCGGAACCTTGGTGTTCAACTCCCCATCGTAGAAGTAGTAGCACTTGATGGGGTTGCTCAGCGCAGGCACGTTCTGGAACTTGAACGCGTAGATGCTGCCGTTGGCGTAGTTGATCGAACCACCGGCATTCGCGCCTGCAGGACTGAATGTGAAGCCACCTGTTCCGTTGTCGGTCGCCACCTGGACGTCCGCACCGGTTGTGGCATTCAGCTCCTTGATGACGCACGCAAACCCACGACTTGTGTCAAGTGGACGTACCGGAGTGAAGGCGAGGTTTGCGTTCAGCTTGGTAACCGCGCCACCGCCACCGTAGTTCACACCGTCGCCAGTGGCGAGGATTTCGCCGTTGACGTACTCGGACGTGTAGTCCTTGTCGAAGTCCTTCGGGAAGACGTTCCCAGCCGTCGTAGCACCCTTCGTGGTGCTGTAGACGTAGTCCATGTAGAAGACCGCGCCCACGGGGCCAGTCATCGGCTGGACCGATACGATCTCGTTCGCAATGAGGTTGGGGAACACGCGGCGCAGAATCGGGAAGATGAACTTCGTGAAGCTGCCCACGTTGATCGCGCGGGTTTCCTCACTCAGTCCCCGAAGGTGCAACGCCTGATTCTCCATCAGCATCGCGGTGACTGCTCGGGTATGTCGCTCCCTCGGGGTGCGTTGATCGAGACCTTCGAGCAGCTGGCCCCATTTTCGATCGAGGGCTGCAACGTAGCTCTCGTCCAAGATGGTGCGGATCGCCGAGCCGTCTTCGACCAGTTGACGGGTGTCAGGTGCCATGTCGTTTCCTCCTAAACCTCTCGCGAAGTAGTGTGCCTATCTTGCGTCCAACTCAGCTGATACCGGACATCCGCTGCAAGTGCTCGACGGAAATCCCAAGCCCGTTGTAGTCCTCGGTGATCGGCTTGGGCGAAGGACGGTTGTCCCCACGCTCTTCCTCGCGAGCATTGTACCCGCGTCCCTTGGACATGCTGCGAACGCGCTCCCGAACTGCGTCGATGTCCGTCGCAGCAGCGGGGGCAGACGAGTTCTCACTGATGATCTCGTCGACCTGATCCTGGTCCGACAAGTCGGTTGCTTCCAGAATCTTTCGAATCTTGACAATGTTCTGGTTGCCTGTCAACTGTCGTTCGGCGTAGAGCATGAGTGCCTGCGCCTTGTTGGCTTCCAGAGCCTTCTCCACCGCTTCGAGCAGCTGGCGGTTATCCGCCTTCATCTGCTCCAAGTCTTCGAGCTGTGCCTTGCGGGAGAGTTCTGCGCGCTCGCGCTCGGCTGCAAGCAGCTGCTCTCGCTCTTCCTCAAGGACTCTCACACGGGCAGCCTCAGCGGATTCACGGGCCTGCTTGTCCTCTTGAAGCTGCTTCTCAGCAGCCTCGGCGGCTTCCCGACGCTCACGGAGCTGCGTCTTCACCGAACCGAGACGCTCCTTGAGGCTATCAGCCGACTCGAACAAGCCCACATCTCCGATGAGATTTCGGATGAGGTCCGCTTCCGGATCCTTGCCAATTGTCTTCTCCAAGAAGTACTTGTAGCCAGCTTCCTTGGCGACCTTGGCGAGCTTCTCCATCTCCTCCTCCAGACCCCTGAGCTGAAGGTCGCGTTCGGCGACTTGCTCCTTCAAACGCTTGATCTCCGTCTCCTTCTGCCGAACTACTACTTCGACGTCGGCCGGGATGACGTAGGGGCGAAGAAGATTCTTCACAGATTCGAGCACGGTGCGTGCGCCTGCCACTGAGGGATCAGAAAGCAGCTCACCCCGCACCTCTTCTCGCAAGTCGCTCTTGAGCTTCCCCATCATGTCGGGAAGTTTGCCGCTGAACTCCTCTCGAAGCTGCGCTTCCCGTTCTTGCACGGCGCTCTGTACCTTGACAGCGACTTCCTCTTGAAGACGCTCTTGCACGCGGGTCTCGACTTCTTCATCGAGCTGCTTCTGATCCTTGAGGTCCATGCCGTGCTCCTTCGACTCAACGAAAGGTTCGGGGTAGGCGGTGCTGTCAGCTGGGTCAGCGACGAAGTCGAACGTGGCGAGCCGGTAGTCCTCTTGGACAACTTCCTTGCCTTTGCTGTCCGCCTTCGTCGAGCCAAAGCCTCGCGAGCTGACACCGATCTTGGCCCCGCTCTTCAACAGGGCTTGGAGATCCTTGCCCTTCTGAGTATCGAGAGCCTCGGCCTCCCCGATGAGGACACCGTCATCCCGCAGTTCCAGTCCGGTTAGCAGATGTGAGGCACGAGAGAGGAGAGTCTTGCCGTCTGCTGGGTGATCCAGCTCTCCCAAGACCTTGCGCTCCGTCATGGCCTGGGTCAGCCGGTTGATCTCCCTCTCCCAAATGGGTCGCGGATACACACGACCGTTCTCGGTGGCGATGTCAGCCTTGGCGAACTCGCCTCGGGCCTTGACCTTCTTCCCATCACCCGACTCCACCAACGAAAAGTTGATGAACATCGTGTCTCGAAGCAGTTGGGGTTGGGTCGTCATCAGTGTTTCCGCCACCTGAAGTTACCACGAAAAGGGGTGTTGGCGAGGGGGGATTGGAGTACCGACTTCTTGGTCTTCCTGGTTTTACGTTTGAATGGGTTACCTTCCCAGCCTACGATCTCCAGTCTACCACTACGATACGCCGATCTCCTACGCCTCCACGCCTCCGTCAGTTTCCCGAGTCGTCGTCCTCGGGGTCCTCCTCCTCGGAATCATCGTCTTCGGAGTCATCGTCTTCTGTCATGTCGGCGTAGATTTCTAGCCCAGACAGGAGGTCATCCATGTCGGACTTGAACGCCGCTTCCAGCTCTTCGTCCAGCTCGATTTCCTCGGCTTCCAGCGCCTCGGCGATCTTCGCGGACTGCTCAGCCAACTCAGCAAATCGCTTGCCGAGGTCCGCCAGCTCCTCTTCTTGGATCTCATCACCCAACGCTTCGAAACCACGAGCCATGGTATCGGAGATCAACGCGATATTCGCGTAACCCCGAACGAACTCCCGGTTCTGGCGCTCTCCGATGGTGTCCAAGATTCCGCCGACTTCTTCGACCATGTTCGCGACGCGATCCATGCCAGCTAGCCGCATATTCGGCTTGCCAGCCATGCCCGCGTGCTTCTTCCAGAAGCTCAGACGGAGCTTGGAGCGTTTCTTGCCACGCGAGGACTTGGCATACTTGCGAGCACGGACCAGCTCTTGGCCCTTGTTCTGCTTGTAGTACTTGCGCCTAGCGCGCTTCAACGCCATCCGAAGCGCTGCACTCTTCTTCGCTCGCCGCTTCAGCTTGAGAGCCTCTTCGACCGGCTCATCGCCGTCTTCGTCTTCATCTTCGGTGGGATCTTCGATGGGTTCCACCTTGGTCTGATGTGACTCACAGACGAGGCCGATCGCCTGGAAGTCCTCTTCGATTGTCGTCAGTCGGAACTTGGTGCTCATGTCCTCACCCTTGGTCCTGAGTGGCAGTCTCGATGTACCGAACCGCAACATCGTAGCGGTACATCGCCTTGGAGGCAACATCGTGGAGCTGCCCACGCGCTGCCACATCGAATACTCCGGATGCAGCCTCTCGGAGCACCTTGGCGGCACGCTGGACATCTTCCTCGAAGTCGAGCGCGAACCCTCCCAGGCTCCTCTCCTTCTCGATCGTAGACGCCGCGAGCGCAGTGAACTTCTCTGTCAGCGCCTCAGTCCGATCCCGCAGCTTCTCGAAGGATTCGACCACTCGGATGAGATCCGAGTGAACGAGACCCTCGTATCCGGCACGCTGCTCGACAGGAATGGATCCGTCGTACAGCTTGGTGAACTTGGCTTCCATACGATTCTGATCGATCATCCCTAGGTCTGATCCGATCGCCTTGTGGATGCCGCCCTGGTTCGATTCGTAAGCCGACTTCCAGGCACACTCGCGGCCGAAGTGATCCTGCACCAGCTTGACGAGGTCGGCAGGAGAAATGATCTCCCGCTTGTCCTCGACCATCGGAAGGATCTCCCTGGCGCGACTGTAGGCCCGATTGTCGTCCCCTTCCAAGAGCGCGTTCACGATCTCCTTGGAGCGGCTCTCGACGAACGCTTTCGAATCGCTCGGCTTCACGCTGGTGAACGTGTAGGGCTCGTGTGACACGATCATAGGCTCGCCGCCACCGGACATCTCGAATCGCACGCGCGCCGCATCGCCGGACTCGGCCAGCACCACCGCGTGATTCGGGAAGGTGGAAACCAATTTGACCTGACACGCTTGTCCGAAGATCCTCTGGGACGCCTTGGTGGCTTCCTCTGCGAGCTGCTCGATGAGCCTCTCGTAGCTCCCTTCGGTAACGCGCTTCAGCTCGTCGGGTGGGACAAATCGATCTAGGAGCATCGGAGTGAAGGTACCTTTGGGCTGCGTTAGGTGTCAACAGGATTCGTCAGTGTCTCTTCTCGGACCGAGTAGCTCCAACAACATCCTTCAGTAGCTTGGAGATAGACTCTATCCGAGCCGCCATCTCCCTGTCCGTTCGGAGAATGTCATCTAGTTTATCCGAAGCGCGCTGTTCGGCAAGTCTATCTCCAGCATGAAGCTCTTGCTTAGAGATCCCCCCAGATCGGAACCCCCTTGATTTAGCGCGTTCCCGTACCCGTTCCATCATCGCTGCCATACGAACATCTAGCGCTTCACCCGCCCCCATCGGCTGTTCTTGCTGCGGCATCGCCTGCGCGATGAGCTTCTGCGCCTCCGCTTCACCCTTGCCCTGCGCAACCGCCGCCCGAACTGCATCTTCGCCTCGCTCTCTGATCACTATGTCGATGTCCTCGTCTGGAAGCGAGAACACGTTCTTCAGGATCCAATGCAGCGACACGAAGTCGTTCATACGCGCAGCTAGATCAGCCCGCGCATTGCGCACTTCCAACTGCGCCAGCTCGAAGATTGCGCTTGGTACTGTCATCCAAATCTCGAAGTCCACCGTCGAGGGATCGATGTTCTTCGCCATCAGATGGATCCGGCACACCTTGCGGAATCCGTTCTTCAGCTCACGTTGAACCCGGAGCACTGTCCTAGCGAACCGGACGTCCTCGCTCGACAACACCGCACGAGCCACCCCTTGCTCTTGACCTAGGTATGACTTGGGCACCTTAATCGAACTGAACATCTTGTCACGGAAGTACTCGATGTCGTCCATGTGCTGCCACTGAGGAGCACCCACGACGTCGATGCGTGTGCCTTCCTGCCCGCCGCGCGAAGGAACGAAGAAGTCCTCATCTTGAGCAAGCGCGTCGAACCTCAGCTCCAGCTTGCCGGTGCTTGGGTTGACGTACTTCTTCTTTCGGTACTGCTGCCGTATACGGTTCACGTAGGCCAGCGCTTCGGCAGGAGGCATGTCGCCGACTTCGATGTAGAAGGCAAACCTCTCCACCGCCTTGGTCAGACGAAATAGGATCGCCGAGTCCTCCAAGATGGTCAGCCGCTTCCAGATCCACCTAGCTGGCTCCAAAACCGAGAAACCGTACACACTTCGTCGATACTTCGAGCGTAGACGGAAATGCACAACCTCCCACGACTCCAGTGCCGCCATCCCATATGCAGGATCATTCGGATCGTCTTTCGCCTTCGTGTCTCCGCTGGACTGCTTCTTGAGCATGGTCAGGAAGTCGTGCGGCGTGACGTGAAACCGTTCCTTGAAGTCCTGAAGAAATCCCAGACAGGTGCCCTTCTGATCTTCCACGCGGCGCACTGTCGCTGGCGGCAGGAAGTTGAATCCGACTACCCCATCCGGACCGAGCAAGACCTCCTCGAAGTCATTGCCGTACTTGACCAGGGTCCGGGCAATCTCCCACACCTCTTCGTCTACGATCAGACGCTTCTGGAGCAACTCGTCATCTAGGATCTCCTGAATCCGCTTGTCGGAAGAGGTGATCCACATGGTCCGATTGGTCACGCTGTCCACTTGGGTCGCGTCATCCGCGAAGATGTCGATGGCCGTCCCGATCTCGGGGTAGTCATCCATGTCTTCGTAATCGGTGTAACGAGAGGTCAGGTCTCGATCGACTGTGAGCCAATCCGACAGCAGCCCCTGCCCCATGCCAAACAGAAGCTCGCGTTGCTGGGTAGGGAACCTCTCGTTGGTGGCTCCTCGCGCGTGCTGCCGAGCAGCAAGGGTCTCATCCCGGTCAAACCAAGTGCGAACCTTGCCCGCGATGTTGCCAAACCAACCCATGCTTGATCTCCATCACTGCTTCCCACCACCACCAAGAATCCAAGCATCCTCTGCGGACGTCCCGAACATGATGGGAGGTAGCGTTTCGTTCATTTTGGTTTCAAGCATCCCTGCGAGAGCCGCTTGTTGCTGCTCAGGCATCCAGGGGTCTTGAGCATACGCTGAATGCTGTATCATCGGCAACGGCTGATTCGTCGAGCGCTGGGACAACGTGTAGAGACACCCTGCTAACGCGTCTGCAACGTCCTTCGACCCAGCGGGAGGGTGGTCGATCTTCCTACGCCGCCCTCGCCGATCTTCCTGCAAGGTCTCCAGCTCCTTCCGGAGCGGAGGATAGTTGTAGAGCACTACCCGATCCTCGTACAACGCCGTCTTCAGGTTGTCGTAGGGATCTGGCGTCAAGTCTACCGATACCACCTCGGCTCGGTATCCACGCTGCTTCAGCTGCTGAATGGTGTCCGATGATTGCCAGGAGTCGAGGGAGACACGCGTGACCATGAACCCATGGGCTGACAAGTCGTAGACCAGATGTCGAAGGTCTCCCAACACGATCTCCCCTCCGATGGGAGGAACAATCTGAAGCACCAGGTCCACCGTGTAGACCGGCGCACGCTCGGCAAACTGCCGACCGTCTTCGGCTCTACGGATGACTTGTTTGTACCCACTGATGTGGCTCATGCAGAACCCCGTCGAGTCGCCTCGAAGCGAAGGGTCGATGTGCACATGCCTTGGAGCGTCTGGGTTGACCAAGGGCTTCCACGCAGGCTCTCGTACACCAGACGGACCTCGAACCATCCGAGTCTCAACCAAGCGATCCCACATGAAGGTCCCTCCCCTCGAAGGGTCGTAGACCGCCACCGAGAAGGGGTGCTCGCGTTCATTCTGCATGGACGCAGCGATCTTGTCCCGTCGTTGGATGTACGGGTTGACCGACACAGTCGCCACGCCCGCGATGTCTCTTATGGAATTGTGGACCACCACCCCTGCCGACAATGCGAAATTGTGTACCCCTTCCACTGTGATGTCGTACACGTCGGCCCGACCGGCCGGTTCCACGTGAACCACCTTATGGTTGTTGCCATCTTCCCGGAGGGACTCCAGACAACGTGAGCATTCCTCAAACGGCCCGGTATGCCAGCGTGTATGCAGTCCCTTGATACGCCCTATACGCATCCGAGGATCTGATCGAACTGCCTCTGCCATGCGTGCCGCCGACGCTGCCCGGTTGGCAAGCTTACGCGCCGGATTCCGATCCGATCTGTTCAGCCTCGTGATGTTCCTGGTTCCGTTCCGACTGCGAGTCTCCACAATAGCCACAGAAGGCTCTCTGGCTCCCCACCCGTGGGTTTTCCCGACATTACGGGCCACTTCCGAGTGATCGTACAGGTCGCCATTGTACACCTCTCTGGCCTTCTCCAACGCCGCCAATGACTGCGCCCTGGCTTCTTCTGGATTCGCCTTCCGCCAAGCCTCCCGTCCAGCACGAGCCCTCGCTTTCGATTCTTCAGAGAGCATCCCCTCGTACATGTACCTCTGGTGCAAAGCGATATGCTCGGCTTCCGTCATCACTTCCAGGTTCCACGGAGAGTTGTCCAGGCGATCGAAATTGCGATGATGGACAACCAAAGCACTGCTCAACACTTCCCCCTCGTTCAACACCTCCCTGGCTACCAACCGATGCGTATGGATCCACTTACCACCCACATTGGACTTGATCAGCTCATACCCGTACCTATCCCTGCGCCAGTACAAGGGCATCATAGAATCGCCAGGCTGTAGTTTTCCGGCCTCCGTGTACTCCCCGGAACGAAGCATGAACGGGTGATTGGATGTACAACGGACGACCTCTCCGTTGTCCAAAGTAACCTGAACCAACTCCGCATTCTCCCAAGTCAACCTGGCATCGCTGCCTCTTCCCGGACAGAACCTCCCGTCCGGGGTGTAGGAGTACGTCCAGAACTCCTCCCGCCCTACCAGGTCTTGGATAGGCACCTCTGTCCCATCCAACAAAGGGATGAGAGTGTCCCCGGTCAGACAGCCTTCTAGATCCGACTCGAAGTCCGTTCGAAAGTCCTCGGGCACCTCGATGAGTACGCAGCTCTCGGGTAGCAGCTCCCCATCGTAGCGAGACTCCTCCCCTGGATCGAGCACGCGGCTCGGCACCGATTCGTTGCCACACAGCACGAAGAACTTCTTGTCCGAGTAGTGCGACGGCTTCACGTCCCACAGAGAGAAGTCACGCACGAGCACGGAGGGGTCGTTCAGAGACTCCGTAATCCGACGTGCTGTGAAGTCGTCATTGGTCTGCTTCGACGACACCACGAAGAGCATCCCTGGGAGCTTGCCATTCTTCTCGAAGCGGGACTTCATCCGGCGCTTCATGGACGTGTAGAGGGTCTCGGCCTGGTCCACCATCCCGTATCGCCGACCGTCTGAAGTCTTCTTGCCCTCGTTGCGCGCCATGAAGTTGGTCTCGTCCAAGATCGCCGAGATCAGGTTCATACCAAGCACGGAGTGGTCAGTCGTGGCTCGGGCAGTCAACCAAATGCCCTTCGGGAAACGCATCTCCTTCTGCGTGTCCTCCGCTTTGAAGTGCTCCGAGAAGTAGGGGCTCGCTTTGATCTTGGCACCGAGATTCTCGAACACGACCTTTCGCGCGAGCAGCTCGTTGACAGACATGTTCGCAATGCTGATAGTCGATCCAGGGGCAAGACCGAACGTCTTGCAGGGATCCCGCAAGCACGAAAGCTCGTACAGGATCCTACAAGCCCCAATCGATGCCGCGAACGTCTTGCCTGTACCGATAGCTCCGGTGAAGATGCACTCGTTGTAGCCCCCGGAGAACAGCTCAATCAACGCCTCCAACCACTTGGGGTAGATGCCAGCGCACGTCTTTCCGAGGTAGTACTCATCCTTGATGAAGGTCTCGATGTCGACCGGAATGCGCTCGTATTCCGCATCCGACAAAACATCGAGGATTCGCTCCCCCTTCGGAATGGACGGTTGCTGAAGCTCCTCCATCAGTAGCTTGAAGGTCTCCAGCTCGTCCGGATTCAGCTTGCTGATGTCTCTCTGAAGCTCGGCGAGCAAGTCCTCCTTGCTGCGCGTGCTGTGCGCCCTACCGTTTTGATGCCTGATCACGAGTCATCCTCGGCATCATTCTCATCGTCTTCAGCAGCATCTTCGTACTCGGACTCCATCTTGGCGACATCAAACGTAGCAGGTTCATCGCCGTCATCGCCGTCATCAAGTAACAGGGCTCCTTCGTCCTCTTCTTCGTACTCGTCCCTGGCTTGCGAAATCTGAACGAATCTCTCAGCCAAGCTGAGCACCTTCCTACTCGCCTGCGGATCATCCAACACACGACGAACCGAACTCTTGCCGTACCTGGTCACAACCTCGTCAGAAGCTCCAGAGTCCAACTGCAAGGTTCCCAAGTGCCTCTCGTCGAGCCCCAGATCCATCTTCATCTTCTGGATGCCCTCCAGAAGACTCCGAGCTTCCTTGACCTCTTGAGTCATGGACGGGATCAGTTTCTTCGCGGCCCTCTCCAAGGTGAAGTCGATCTCGACACGCTTCATCTGGATCTCGTACAGCTTGCTCATCTCAGCCAGCACGTCGAGCCCATCACGTACCTCTTGACTTGCCTTCTGGAACACGTGCGGAAGCCTGCGAGACATCAGCGTAGTCGGAGGTAGAGACCTCCGATACGACTGAAGGATGTAGATGAGGGACAGCTCTTCGACGTCCGTGTACTCGTGCTTCGTCTTCTGAACGTACTTGGCGATCTCTGCGAGGGGCCACCCCGTAGTGATCATCTCGTTCACGTCCTCGAAGCACCGGAGCGACCGGAGACGTTCAAACTTATCGAGCTTTCGGCTCACCGGCTTCACTCGCCGCTGAGCACGCTCGGCCTTGTCTGGAACAGGAGGGAGGGTATCCGACATGTAGCACCACCAAGCGTCCACGTGGTCGCTATCATCAATTCCACTCTCAGTGTTCCGCCCAAGATTTACCGTAGGCGGCATCTACAACAACTGGAACATCAGGAAGGAATTGCTGCATGCCTTCCGTCATACCGTCCACCAAGTCCTGCTTGATATGCTCCAGCTCCTCAGGATCGTCTCCGGATTCAATCTCAATTTCGTCATGGACCATGTGCACCAGCTTAGCACGTCCGCCGTACTTCTTGAGACGTTGGTACACAATCGGCAACGACGCCTTCAATCCGTCCGCACAGCTACCCTGTACAGGGGTGTTGAGGTGCTCACTGTACGCTGTCTCCTCCAGGTACCTAATCCTGCCAGAAGCAGTTCTAGACACACCGGATCTTTTCCCAATCCTCAACGTCTCGTGATGCCACTCCTTGACTCCTGAATACCCATCGAAGAATCGCTCTCGGAACCTCTCCGCTTCCTTCAAGCTCAACACCACACCATACGCTGACATCGCATATTCAACCAATCGATCTGCGCCCATACCAAAGATAAGCCCGAAATTCACTGGTTTCGCGGACTGTCGCATATCCTTAGTGACTTCCTCTATACCAACCTCGTTGACGAGAGCTGCCGTCTGCCTGTGGGCATCCAGGTTCTTCCTGTATACGCTCATAAGCAGAGAATCTCCAGACAGCTGCGCCATCATCCGTAGCTCGATCTGAGAATAGTCAGCAGTAACGATCATGCGACCTTCAGGCGCACGGAACGCCTCTCGGTATCGAGTCTGCCGAGGTATCTGTTGCAGGTTAGGATCCGAACTGGAATACCTGGCAGTATTCAAGAATCCATAGAAGGATGTATGAATACGCCCAGTTACAGAATCGATATGCGCCAGGTAATCCGGACCAAACGCTGTGCACAACTTCGACACCTTGCTGTAGTCGATCAGCTTCCGTAGAACTGGAAACTTCGCAGCGTGCATCGCCAGCGTGTCTGCTTGCGTGTTCTCTACCTTCACTCCCAACATGTGCAACGACTTGAGTTTCTGTTGCCAGGATCCTAGATTCCACCCAACGGTCATCCCAGGCAAGCTTGTCAACCCCTTCGGGTGTGGCAACTCCTGCAACAACTCTTCCTTCAACCTGTACCGAAGCAACTTGTTCTCCTCGAACAACCGCATCCAAATTTCAGAATCCAGGTGAAAACCGTTCAACTCCATGGAGGCTTCCGGCAAGATCACTTGAAATTCGATCAAAGCCGCCCTATTGAACCCTCCCTGCGATAGCTTCGGTTTCATCACCTCACGCAACAACAGTAGGTGCTCTACGTCCTCAGCAGCATACCCCAACTGCTCAGAAGACAACTCCCCAGTCCAATCCGAACCCCCCAAGTCCCCCTTGTGGGCCACATTCGGAATCTCCCTCGCGTAAATATCCCCCAACCTGTGAGTCATGCCCTCTTTTCCGTTGTGCATGATCGCACTGGCTCGATACGTATCGAAAACAGGCCACATTTCAATGCCGAACTGATGTAGCAAGAACTTCTGGTCAAACTTTAGGTTTTGTCCGACCTTTACAGCCTTGCCTGCGTGTAGCTCCACTGCTACAGGTCCAAGTGTCTTGGTGTGAAACAGGTCGATCAGGTATATATTCTGACCAGTGTTGATCTGAACAAGACGTAGCTTTCCGTGATGGGGCGACAGGTGGGTAGTCTCCGTGTCCAACCCTATGGCCGAAGCCTGGTTGATCTCGTTGGCTACCTCACCCAATCGCTCCGCATCGCGGACAACACTGTACATCAGATCGCCTGCTCCGCAGTCACAACGGTGTCAGCGCTTGCGCTTGGCTGACTTACGGGTGGCACGGCCTTTGGCTCTGGCTCCACGAGAACCTGTGGCCGTTCCTGATTCTCGCCGAGTCCTTTTGGGGTTGCTCGGTAGGTCCCACGACCCACCTTCGTCACCAACACGCCACGAACGAGTCGGCGCATCGCATTTCGTACCCAACTGTTGCCTTGAGATCGGGTCTTCCTGGGGAACGCAGCCTTCGCGATCTCCACGAGTGTCATCGAGGCCTTCGACTCCCGCAACACTTCCAGCACCTTCGCTTCGTTGGCATTGACAGCATTCCGATCCAACAGGATCGCAGCTGCACTCTGTCCTGACGCCGCCTTTGCCTTCGGGGCCTTCGGAGCCTTCGGAGCCTTCGGGGCCTTCGGGGCCTTCGGAGCCTTCGGGGCTTCCGCGTCCTTCTTCTCGGTTCCCTTGATCACCTTGATACGGGCACCGATCGGCTTCGACTTCGCCGCCTTCTTCGACTTAGCCGCCTTCTTCGTCGCTTTGACTGCCTTCTTCGCAGCCTTCTTCGCGACCGGTTTCTTCGCAGCCTTCTTCGGCTCCGCTGGCTTGGCTTTGCCCAGCGCTGCCGCAGCTGCTCGCTGCTTTTCCAATGTCGTTGTCTTTGTTTCCATTCAGATCCTCCAGTCAGCGCTATTCAAGCAAGATCCAGACCAACCGATCAACGTAACCGATTGTGGATCGACTCGGCAATGTTCTCGCACTTCCCAGCTGCGATCACAAGCTCAGCTTGCATCTCGATCAAGCACTCGACCAAGTGCTCTTTCGGAGCCGGTGTGTCCAGCACAGGCATCGGAGCTGCGGTATTGTCGGGATCGACGATTCCTTCCCATCTTTCCAGGATGGCCTTGGCAGATCGGATCTCGTCAAGCAGGAGCTTCCGTGACACAGGTAGCATCAGCTTTCCTTCGCGAGCTTGGACAGCGTCCCAGCTCCGTAGACCACCTCGTCGTTCACCGTATCCAACGCGATGACTTTCACGCCGAACACTTGCTCCATCCGTCGCATGAACCGCATTCGATTCTCCACGACGTTGTTCGGAACGATGTCGTTATTCGCAAGGAAGTCCGTACAGATCAGATCGAGATTGTGACTCTTCTTGTCGGATCCAGACAACTCGGATGCCTTGCGTAGGGCGAGCTTCACGTTCAAGTGCTGCTCGGGGAAGAGCCCAAAGTGCTCGAAGCTCATCTCCTCTGGCTCGTCGAGCGCAGGGACTGGGGTACCAGGTTGAGGACCTCCCTTGCGAGCTTCTGCGTCGTCGAAGTCTGGCGCGGCATCGGGAACGTGAGCACTCCCCCCGACAGCTTCCAAATCAGGATCCTCTCCAACCTCATCCCCTTCTTCTTCCGCAACCTCTGCTGCCGCCTCTGCGGCTTGCTTCGCTGCAACCTTAGCCGCGAGCTTCTCGGCTTCCTGCTTCTCCTTCGCCTTAGCAATGGACGCACGTAGCACCGGGTAACTGGACTTCTCCGCGATGGAGACCCACCCTTCCGCGTTGTCTAGATCCAAGATGCGAACCAGTTCACGAACCTTGCTCACTCCGAGCGAAATGATGCGCTTCTTGAGATCCACGTCCATCCCAGACAGCTCCACCTCCAGGGTATACCAGATAGCGCGCAAGCGTTCAGCCTTGCGCTTCTGGATGTTCAAGTCCTCGTCGGCCCACTGCGCGAAAGAATCGAACCCCCACTGCTTGTAGATGGGTCCCTTGTTGGGGTCTCCGTCGATCGGAGTGTCCCACACGTCGTAGAGGATTTGAGCCAACTCCATGTAGCCCGTGTCCAAGTCCTGCGCCAGCTGCCGAGCACGCTTGCGCACCTTCGAACACCAGCTCTTCGATCCACGCTGAGGGGTATTCCCACCTTCAATCACGGCAAATTCGGCCATGCTAAAACGCCTCCGATAGATCCAAGGTAGTAACTGACGAACGATTGTCAAGAGGAGAACTGATCTTACTCGACACCAATCCCTTCCGATCGGCATCCACTGCCACGACTACGCTAACCTCCTGACCATCTTCACCGGTTCCGCGTCCAGGCAAACTACCACAGACGCAAGGGCGTCCCAAGCATGCTCGTGCTCCCCCATGGGCAAGTATTTGAGCAAATCCTCGAAATCCGTGTTCGGGTATCGTTTACGCAACGCGTCAGCTACCTCGGTCTTGCTGGCTGTCCTCGACCCAGTCATCTTGATCTTCAACTGCTGCGGGGTGCACTGGAACATCGGTAGCTGGTGCTGAACACTCGTTGTCGCGATAACTCCCCACGTCATCCCAACCTTGGCGCTGGAAGAAGCGTTTCTTGGAAAGCTCATCGACTCCGCGCTAAGCGCGACCAAGTCGTACTGGAGGACCAGCTTCTCTACCTCTTCAGCTATGATCTGCAACCGGACGAAGTTGTCCTCCGTAGCAAGCAACTTCTGCCTCTTGGTTGACTTCTTGGTCCGGATTACACCCATGAAGATCGGCTTCTCCACTGTCTTTCCAAGCTCAACGACCGCCATCCCAAACGAGGCGAACCCAGGATCAAACCCCATCACGTACTTCATTTCTGTCTCCTTGCCACCGTGGCGGTGACCTTCGCCGTCATCACCATCGACGACACGATCCGATCGGCATCCTCGCAGCAAAGAAGACACCCCAAAGAATCCTTCTCAAACCGCACTCCCACCGCGTCTTCCACCAGCTCGATGAGTTGCGCTATGTCCCCTGCGTCCTTGTTCAACCAGGGCACCTTGTAGAGCACGCACAACGAGCATACAGGAGCAAGCCCCGGCACTGCCTGGAGGTTCCACTTCGCCTGCGGTCGATCGCACTCGACGCAGTTCGCGTCCAGACCCTGCTTCGGTAGCGGGAACAGCAACATCGAAGGGAACTCGACTCCCCTAAATGAGCCCGACTGCACTGTCCGCCTCCGGATCTCCAAAGCACTGGTTGAGCACGGGACATTCCTGCGCACGCGCGCACGCCCGATGCGCGCACACGCGATCCGGAACCTTGCCAGTCTCCATTCCCCTTCGAATGCTGTGCAGCATCGTCTTGATGCTGTTCCACACCTCTTCGTCGCGCTCCACGTGATGCTCGATCAGATTCTTCTCAACCGAGTACACCCCTTTGACCCAGTACAGAATCTTCGCCCACTGAAGTCCCGACAGCCACATGTAGGCATTGGCCTGCATCACATGCTCGATCTGGGGGCAGTCCTTGACTTTCTTCGCACCGTTCTGGGAAATGCTCTTCAGCTCGAACAGTCCCATCCCAGGGTAGCGTGGAAGCACCAGCAAGCCGTCCATGTGCCCACCGGTTCCGACAGACGGATCCTTCAGGAAGTACTCGTCGTAGAGGAAAACCTTGTGCCCACACCGACAGACTTCGGGACGTGGGATTGCTGCCTCGTAGACCAGCTGACCAGGCTGCTGCGCTCCGTGCACCATACCGCAGCCCAAGCACCGCCAAGCTCCGCGCATCACGCCGATGGCCGGAAGGATGATGTTCTGCATGGCGTAGTGCATGCCGGTACCCACGTCGTAATTGGCAACCTCTTCGGCAGGCTTGCGAACTCGAAGTAAGACCTCGTGTTGCTGCTGAAGAACCTCTTGCCTCGGACAGATGTAAGCTAGCCCTGAAGCACGGTAATAGAAGTTGTCCAGGCTGGGTGGTTGCCTGTCCTCCTTCCTACCATATCGCGTAAGGATCAGATCCTTCAGATTCGAGAGGCCACTGAAAGCCGCTTGGCCTGCTTCCGCTGTCGATCCCGTCGCCTTTGCCACCAGTGCACCAAATCCCACAGTAAGCTCCTCTTCGTCCTCGGATAGATATTGTCGAGAGCGTGGACCATCACGTCATGCAAGTCCCGAGCCTCTCCGGGGGTCAGCTCGTACTCGCACTCCGGACACACCCAGTAGTCGTTGACGTGATCGTAGAAGAGCACGTGGTCGCACGTCAAACATTCAAACTGCGCGTACACGCTGGGAGGCGTTGTGCTGTGCACCAGAAACGCCACACGAACCTTCTCCAGCGGAGGCAAGTACAGATGATGGCGAAACAGCGCTCGACGGGTCTCGGGTAGAGTCACTGTAAATCCTCCTTGCGCAGCTGGGGTCCGTCCGCCTGCCCGCTCTTCACTCCATCCCAGAACACCCGAACGATTGTCTTCTGGAACTGCGCATCGTAACGATAGACACGCAGGTTCCAGTAGAGCCAGCTCACGGCTTGGAAGACTCGACGTTCAGCCCAAGTAAGCGACGGGCGACTTCCATGGGGACCATCACCCACTCGTCGGGGGCCTGTTGCGTGCCCTCGAACAGAAGGACCAGCGCGGGGTCCTTCATCTTGCGCTTCGCTGCTATGGCGATTCCTTCCAACCATTTCTTCTCGATCCTCATCGCCTTGGTGTCGCGATCAATGCGCTT
>Ga0105099_10000685_pt1 | contig 22606 bp, 25 predicted proteins | sample PPLLak3cmMay2015_2_FD_79138 | JGI IMG/M metagenome (GOLD analysis project Ga0105099, IMG submission 79138) | Freshwater sediment microbial communities from Prairie Pothole Lake near Jamestown, North Dakota, USA - PPLs Lake P8 Core (1) Depth... | ecosystem: Environmental > Aquatic > Freshwater >... | reverse complement strand
GTGCTCATTTCCGATCATAATGTTAGAGAAACTCTAGGGGTATGCGATATGGCATACATATTAAATGAAGGGAAAATCATTGAATCGGGCAATCCTGAAAAAATCGCATCCAGTGAAATTGCACGACGCATATATTTAGGAGATGAATTTAGGCTGTAATATGGCTCTTGAATTCAGACAACAACTTAAACTATCCCAGCAGCTGGTCATGACTCCGCAGCTTCAGATGGCTATCAAGCTTCTGCAGCTTTCACGTCTTGAACTCATCGATACAATCCGCCAGGAACTTGAGTTAAACCCGGTGCTTGAAGAAATTCAGGATTCCTCTTCCGATGATTCTGCAGCCGAACAGTCTGACGTTAAAATTCAGGAGGAACCTTCCGTAACCCAGGAAATAAAAATTGGAGAAAAAATCGATCAGGATATCGACTGGAGCAATTATATCGACGAATACAATGCTCCAGGGAAGATTCATTTTGAAACGGAAAACAAGGAGAATCCGGGCTACGAGGGTTTTGTCTCCCGTACCGAATCCCTAAACGACCATCTCCTGTGGCAGCTTCTGATGACAGGCCCGACTAAAGAGGAAGAAGATATAGGCAGTTTGATTATCGGAAACCTCAATTCGGACGGATATCTGGATGTTTCAGTTGAAGATATATCCAAAAACAGCAGCGCTGAAACCGACAAGGTTGAAAAGGTTCTGTCGCTGTTGCAAACTTTTGATCCTTCAGGAGTTTGTGCAAGAAATCTCGGCGAATCTCTTCTAATACAGGCAAAGCAGCTCGGGTTGGATAACACTGTAGTAACCGATATCATCCTGCATCATATGAATCATCTCGAAAACAGAAATTACAAGGCCATAGCGAGGGCGCTTAAGGCAGACTATAATGATATCATGACAGCCGTAAATATCATAAAAGGGCTGGAACCGAAACCCGGGCGGAAATTTTCGGATGAGGAGCATTTGTACATAACCCCCGATATTTATGTATACAAACTGGAAAATGATTTTGTGATAGTATTAAACGATGACGGAATGCCAAGGCTGAAGATTAATTCATACTATAAGAACACAATAAATAAGGGCGGAACAATCGCCAAAGAGGCTAAAGAGTACATCCATGAGAAAATGCGTTCTGCCGCATGGTTGATAAAGAGCATTCACCAGCGCCAGAAAACGATTTACAGGGTCATGGAAAGCATTCTAAAGTATCAGCGGGAGTTTTTTGAGAAAGGAATAACTTATATGAGACCCATGGTGCTTAGGGATGTGGCACAGGATATAGAAATGCACGAATCAACAATAAGCAGGGTCACAACAAATAAATACGCTTTCACGCCGCAGGGAATATTTGAATTGAAATATTTTTTTAATAGTTCTATAAACAGAACTGACGGAGAAGCTCTTGCGTCTTCAGGTGTCCAAGAAATGATAAAAAAACTTATTGAAAACGAGGACAGCAGAAAACCTTACAGTGATGACAAAATTAAAGAACTTTTAATGAAGTCCAATATAAATATTGCCAGAAGAACTGTGGCAAAATACAGAGAAATGCTGAAAATACTGTCTTCAAACAAACGCAAACAGCCATAGAGGAGGATTTAAAGCATGCAAACATCGGTTACCTTTAAAAATCTTGATCCTTCTGACAATCTCAAATCGTACATAGGCGAAAAACTGGACAAGCTTGATAAATTTCTTGATAACCCGGCGGAGGCTACCGTGGTTCTTTCGATTGAAAAATTCCGTCATATTGCCGAAGTAAATATTACCGGAGACAGGTTAAACGTTTACGGAAAAGAAGAAACAAGCGATATGTATGCCGCTATCGATATGGTGCTCGATAAACTTGAAAAGCAAATCAAGAAAAACAGGCAGAAAATACGCAAAAGAAGGGGCACTCAAAAAGACAAATCGATAATAGCAAGCAGCGAGAACAGCTATCCTGAAGAATCGAACAAAGGGCAAATAAAAGTTCGGAATATTGAATACAAACCAATGGATATTGAAGAAGCTGTTATGCAGATGGACCTTGTAAATGATAATTTCCTAGTTTTTACAAATGCGCGGACAGATAAAATCAATGTTCTTTACCGGAGAAAAGACGGCGATTACGGCCTGATTCAGCCCATTAGCTGAAAAGACTCTCCAGAACCACCGAATATATATTTTTAGCATTGGTATTTCATTTTTGGACTTAGATGAACGCAGATTTTAGAAATACTAATGACAGGTTAGACCGGCTATAGGTATTGCTAATAGCCTGCAGTCTAAACAACCTGAGTAATTACTAAGTATTTGCGAATATCGGGATTCTAATATAAACTATTGATATAATGGAATATAATGAAAATTCTTGAAGTATTAAGAAAAGAAACTATCCTTACAGACCTTAAATCGAAAGATAAAAAAGGGGTTATAGAGGAGCTAGTTGCCTCCGTTTCACAAATTACAGGAATAAAAGGCAGCGAGCTTTCTCATGTTATTCTTGAAAGAGAACGTCTTGGAAGCACCGGGATAGGCGGTGGTATAGGAATTCCTCACGGGAAGCTTGCAAACCTTGAATCACTTATTATGGGTTTTGGTTTAAGCCATAAAGGTGTGGATTTTGAGTCGATGGATGGGAAGCCCACTCATCTTTTTTTCCTTATTATCACACCCGAAAATTCAACAGGTCTGCATTTAAAGCTTCTTGCACGTATCTCAAGGATTCTGAAAAATGATTCCTTCAAAAAAAAGCTCATGAAAGCCGCCAGCAGTAATGAAGTTTACTCTATTATTGGGGAAGTTGATGAAGATTTTTAAAAGCAGCCTTTTTTGACGTGAAAGATTTAAAAATATTTATTATCACAGGTCTTTCCGGATCGGGTAAAAGCACGGTAATTGCCGCATTTGAAGACGCCGGCTTCTATTGTGTTGACAACATGCCCGTTGCACTCCTGCCAAAATTTCTGAAACTTCCGATCAAAAGTTCGGATGAAATAGCAGGGCTTGCCTTTGTGATGGATCTTCGTGAAAAAGGATTCCTGTCAAAATACAAGTCAGTCTTCGATTCAATACGCCAGACAGGCTGTTATTTTGAAATTCTTTTTCTTGAAGCCGATGAAGAGATTTTGTTGCAGCGTTTCAGCCAAACCAGAAGGCACCATCCTCTCTCGCGCGGCAGTACTCTTATCGAAAACATCAGAATTGAGAAAGAACAGCTCAAGGATTTGAAAACATTCTCAGACAGAATAATTAATACATCCAGATATAATGTCCACGAACTTAAATCCATAATTTCGGACATTGCACATAAAAGTAAAAATTTTTCACCAATGAGGATGCATGTGCTCTCTTTCGGGTACAAATTTGGAACACCAATTGACGCCGACCTTATTATCGATGTCCGTTTTCTTGAAAATCCCTATTTTAAACCGGAACTGAGAGACCTTGACGGAGAAAATGAGAAGGTAAGAAATTTTGTATTAAAAAACAGGAAAACAAAGACTTTTTTAAAAAAATATCTTGATTTACTTGACTATTTAATCCCTTTATATGAAAAGGAAGGCAAGGCCTATTTAACCATTGCAGTGGGATGTACAGGTGGCAGGCATCGTTCTGTAACCATAGCCCGGACAGTATTTGAATATTTTAAAAAATCCGGAATACAGGTGGGTATATCGCACCGCGACATTGGCCGGTGAAACCGGTGAAGATATATCGACGAACATATAAAAAGTCGAAATTCAGACGGCAAAGTAAAAAGTTCAGTATGCAAGGCGCGCAAATCTTGAGGAATGAAGCGTAACGCAGCAGAATGACTTTTTACTTTGCCGTCGAAATTCAGGAAGATTATGATAGGAATAGTAATTGTAACTCATAAACAGCTTGGAGATGCATTGATAGATGCAGCCGAATTCATTCTAGGCGCCCGTCCCGAAGGGGTGGTATCCGTTTCCATAAATATCAATGAAAATGCCGATAAGCTGAGAGGAAAAATATCCGAGGGCATAAAAAATGTCAACATGAAGGAAGGGGTACTTATTCTTACCGACATGTTTGGCGGAACTCCTTCAAATCTTAGCTATTCATTTCTCGAAGAAGGCCGTACCGAAGTCATATCGGGAGTAAATCTTCCCATACTGATAAAGGCGGTTAACACACGAAAGGATATGGATATCAGCAAGCTTGCTCAGTGTATTGAGGCCTATGGGAAAAAAAGCATCTCGCTCGCAAGCGGAATTCTGAAAGGAAACAAACGGTGTTAAATAAGTGGACTTTAACCTTTCGAGCCTTTCCCTGCATGATATAGAAGAGATTCTTGCAATTGAAGAGGTATCCTTCAAAGCGCCGTGGTCACGCTCATTATTTCTTGAAGAACTGGATTGTAAAACAGCTTTCGATTATGTCGTTAAATTGACTGGCGGCGAAAACGACGAATCTGTGGCAGCATATATATGTTGCCGTATCATCGGCTCTGAAATGAATATTTTAAGGATTGCCGTATCCCCGAAATGGCGGAATCTCGGAATCGCATCATGGCTTCTGGACAATTGTTTTAAAATGGCTCTGAATAAAAGTGTTACATCGGTCTTTCTTGAAGTTAGAGATTCAAACAGAGCTGCAATATCCCTTTACAATAAAGCCGGTTTTACGCAAATCGGGAATAGACATAACTACTATTCTGAAACAGGAGAGGACGCGGTTGTCCTCATGAAAAAACTGACTTAGAGATACCAACAGAAAGAGACCTTGGAAGAACATCCAATTTTGTCCAAGTACAAGGAAGGCGAGAATTTTACCCGCAGGAATACATTTAAGTATTTCGAGGATAGCGCGAAAGCTTCACTTCGTGCTTAAATTTGAGCGTGACGCAGTAATCGGGCAAAAGGGGAGGTTATGCAAAGGTCTCGAGGAGAAATTTATGAATCGCAGACCATTCATTGCCGGCAACTGGAAAATGTACAAAACCAGCGCCGAGGCTGCTGAAACCGCAAAAAAACTGGCCGGTCTTGTATCAGGTGTAACGAATGTCGATGTCATGATCGCCCCGCCTTTCACTGCCCTGGCACAGGTACATGAAGCAATAAAAGAGAGTTCTGTCATGCTGGGCGCCCAGAATCTCTTCTGGGAAAAGGAAGGCGCGTTTACCGGAGAAATTTCGCCTCAAATGGTTGTTTCAGCAGGATGCAGATATGTTATAATCGGACATTCGGAACGGAGGCAATATTTCGGTGAAACAGACCTGTCCGTCAACAAGAAGATAAGAGCAGCGATAACAAACAACCTTGTGCCTGTTTTTTGCATAGGTGAAACGGAAAAAGAGCGGGATGCGGATAATACATTTAATATTCTTGACAAACAGATCAAAATGGGGTTAGAAGGCTTCTCTCCGGATGACCTGCAACCCGTAATTCTGGCATATGAGCCGGTTTGGGCGATAGGAACAGGCAAAACAGCGACAAGCGGTCAGGCTCAGGAAGTTCACCTGTTTATACGCAATCTTCTTGAGAAGCTTTTCGGGAAAAAGATTGCCGGATCGGTAAGAATACTCTATGGTGGAAGCGTAAAGCCTGAAAACATAAAAGAATTGATGTCGATGCCGGATGTTGACGGAGCCCTTGTCGGAGGGGCGAGCTTAAACGCTGATAAATTTGCAGAAATTATAAAATATAAGTAACTGCTCAGGTGGATAGGCTATAGGCATTTAGGCTGTAGGTTTCTGGCTAACAGCCTATAATCTAACAGCCTACAGTCTAACCCTGATAAACTGGATTTAAATATGTCAATTTTATTAATTATAATACATGTTATTGTTTGCATAGCGATCATAATGATCGTTCTGCTCCAGACCGGAAAAGGGGCCGATATGGGTGCAGCCTTCGGCGGAGGTTCCAGCCAGACCCTTTTCGGAAGCACAGGTGCTTCTACTTTCTTAAGCAAGGCAACAACGATTGTTGCGGTAATATTCATGATTACCTCTCTCTCTCTTGCTTATATCTCGGGACATAGGAGAGGAAGTTCGGTCATGACGGACGTTAAAGCGCCTATCGAGCAGAAAGCGGAACAAACAGGCAATGTTACACCTGTAAATGAAACAGTGCCTGCGAAACTGCCGGATGTAACTGAAAAGAAATAAAAATGCCGGAGTGGTGGAATTTGGCAGACACGCTATCTTGAGGGGGTAGTGGGCTACGCCCGTGCCGGTTCAAGCCCGGCCTTCGGCACCATCAATAAATACAGAGGGTTAGCTGATTCATCAGTTAACCCTCTTTCGCTTTTGAGGGTACTTGGTCAACGGTTTAGTCAACACTTTTCAAAAAACCTTCCATTTTATCAACAGCTTTCCGGGTATCCTTTAAATGGCTATGGTTTATTCTCCCCTAAGCGGCGGGTTTTAACCGACCCCTAACCGACACCTTCAATTGTCAAAATGTAACTACGGTATCCTGGGAGCCAGACACATACACTTTTTTTTTAACCGCTTAATTTTCTTGACGATGTAACAATGAACAGGTGTCCAAATGGCGACATTTTCGTCCTGCCATGCCCGTGTTGAACTGTTTCGGGCAGATGCTCCCGGACCTCTGTATTCTTCATAATTCCGGCATTATATATTAAGTTGTTTTTAAGCTTTTATGTGACGGTATCAATTTAATCAAATATGGCGGGTCGCAAATATGCTTTTTTTTATCATACTTATTCATTATAATAAAGCCCTGCCTGTTTTATTACATATTTCCAAAAGAATACTTTATTTCACCGGTTTGACTCCACGGAGAGGATGAATCCGGGGTTATAGCCGATTCAATAGAGTTGCCGGACCATCTTTTTATCAGTTTTACCATTTCTACTCATACCGTACGGTCCGCCCTATATACCCGGAGTAGTCTTTGAGAATTGATTCATACTCGGCATCCAAAAGAGGCGATGAAATCAAAAAATCTGCTGTTGAACGGTTACACGCAGTCGGAATATTGTATAAAACGGAAATTCTCAAAAGGGCTTTAACATCAACATCGTGAGGTTGCGGTTGCATGGGGTCCCACAGGAATATTATTAAATCAACCTTATCTTCCGCTATCATCGCTCCCAACTGCTGATCTCCTCCCAGCGGGCCTGATTTCAATTTTATTATTTCAAAATTGTTTGCCCCGTTATCCCCCAGCTTTTTTTTAATGGCTTTTTCAACTAACCTGCCTGTTGTTCCGGTGGATATCAATTTGTGACGTATTAATACCTCATAATTCCATTCGACCCATTCGATTAAATCTTTTTTTCTGTTATCGTGAGCCACCAAAGCTATACGCTTTATTTTTTCCATACAATCTCTCCTCTCAGGATATAGAAATTGCGATCATTACGACAAATGCGTCAACAATTGCCGTCTGGCGTTGAGTCTTCCGGTTTTTACAGAGCGCAGCTAAGTAAAAAATCGATGGCTGAGATCTGTAATGTGAGCATAAACCGAATCTGTTATTTTTCAGCTACGACTAAAAAATGTTTTGACATCTCATTATAAATATTAACGTTTCTAAACTCAGCGCCTGCCAGCTGGTCTTTAACCTGTTCGGGCAAATATCTGATATGCAAGGGAGGTCCTTCGGATGTATCTTCTTTTTTCCAGTCAACAATAAAGATTGCACCGTTATTTTTCAGGATTCTGAATGATTCTTCGAGTATTGCCTCCGGCTTATCCAGCTCATGGTGCAGATTTATCATATATACTAGGTCTGCAATTCCATCTTCGAGAGGAACGGAGCTTTCTTCCATTTGCAGCGGAACTATATTTGGATACCTGGGACAAATATTATCTTTCATCCATTGGATCATGATACCGGATGTGTCACAGGCAAATATTTTTCCGTTCCATACATAATTGAGAAAAGGAACGCTGAAAAAACCTGTACCGGCGCCTATATCAACAAATACTTCCGGCTCAACCAAATTAATTTTGTTCCAGATGTATTCTGCCGGGATGTCTGACAGTCTTTCAGGATTATTAAGTTTATGCAGTTTTTTGGGATCAAACTTTTTCTCCGTCATGCTGAAATCCTCTATGATATTTTATACATAACATTATAATTTATACCGCTGATCGTTTTTACAAGAAAATACCGGATTGAAATTCCCCGCAAACAGGCTCCATTAATAAAAATCGACCCTTCCACTTTGCGAATGCCGCAGGAGAATTATTTTGCGCCGAAGAGAAGCTTCAGCAAATCAGTAGTCCGCTTGGCCGGATTCCGGCGGATAGCAGCTTCCTCGATTGCCATGTAATGAAAGATGCCGTCCACACCCTTCTCCAGGACATAATCTGTAATATCGGCTTTGACTTCCGGCACGAATGGTATCGACCTGTATTGAGTCATTGCATTATCATATGCCCTGACTGCCCCGACTTCGGCAAGGCTGTTTTTAACAACCGGCTGCATCTCTGCTGACAGAGAGGAAGACATTTTACCCCTGAAATACTGTGTGGCGGCGTCTTCCGGGCCTCCGTATATCTTCTTTGCATCATCAAAACTCATCTCTTTTATAGCCTTCCAGAAGAGATTCTTTGCCTTAGGGGCTGCCTGTTCCGCAGCACGGTTCAGTTTCAGCTCAAGGTCATCAAGCATGCCCGACATGCCGACTTTGGCCAGCAGAGACTTTACAGTGTCCAGCTGCTGCGGTAAAGGGATATGGATATCCGGATCTTTATTGAAGCCGTCCTCGCGCCCAAGCTGTTTGACCACATTCTCCGAGCTGACGCGAAGCGCATCTTTAAGCCCTGCGCCGATCTCCTCAACCGAGATGTTTGTATCCGTGCTGCTTTCTTCGAGACTCCTCAAAATACCTGACCCTTTTTCCCACCAGCTCTCGGCTGCTTCCGCTGATACTGAAGACGAACAAAGAGCGATAAAAAGCATCCCTGCAGCCGTTATTGACATGTTCCTTGAAATCTTCAGGAAAGTCTTACCCATAAAACCTCCTTACGCCTATGGCCAATATATCTTTCAACGTTTATTAAAATATTTATCTGAAAAACCTGCAACCAAAACTCTTTGGCCCAAAACAGCTTTATTCTGATCCGCTCCATTCGAACCTTCCCCGGCATAACTCCCTCCCGTCTCCGGCCCGCCTCACAGAGCAAAGCTCCTGAATTCCCGTTTCTTCAGAAAGGACCGTCACTTCGTCACCCGGCAGCGCTTCTGACAGAAAGTTCAATTCAATTTCTTTTATCTCCGTCGTTTCCAGATGTCCGTACGAATGACTGTCTATCATCCACTGCAGGTACTTCGCAGAATTAACATGCCGGTTCACGTCAATATCGGAGAAAAATACCCGGAAACGCGCGAGTTCACCGCCATTTTTCAGCTCCTGCACCTTTTCCAGACTGGTTTCCATCTCATCCCTTCCTGCCTGCCATGGAAAGCTGTCTGATTGCCTGTCAAACCGCTGCGGCCGCCCGCTTGTTTTATCCAGTATCATCCATGACGAAGTAGCCGAAACCAGCTTTTCGCCTTCTCCGGAACAAACGGTAAAATCGCGGAGCGCGTAAAACCTGACCGTCTCTTTTCCCCAGGTCTCGATTTTAATCCGCTCACCCCATTTGGGCCTTCGCTTAACTGATATTTGCGCTTTTATCAGCACCCATATCTGGTTCCGTTCAGACATCGCCTCGTAACCGAAACCGGTTCCTCTGGTATGGTTCCATGCTGAATTCATAAGAAACAAAAAAAGTGTCTGCGGGCGCAGCCGGCCCATCATGTCTGCGTCAAACGACTCGATAATCCGCTCTTCCCTCCAGATGTCGGGAACAATACACATCTGATTGAAGCTCCCCGCCGCAGAGCGAGCGGGGAATCTTCACCGCATGGAATATCATCTATTTTTTAATTTGCTCGCTAACCCCGCCGCAAGCAGCGGGGAATGCGCTCGCGTTTCGGTTCAACTCCTGCTTTGAGATCTTTGTATAACTGCTATTTTTTGCTGACACGCATACCCGCGTCAGCTCCTGTATAATTTAATAATATTCAAAGCTCTCACTTTTTATATTTCAACCAGTTCTCATCGGCTTTTTTAATATTGCCGGGAATCTCCCTGCTCCATTTTTCATACGCAGCCAAACTGCAATTTAAATAAAGCTTTCCGTCAACTATCTTCCATACTTCAGGATCTGTATTTGCCTTGCGCGCCTCGGTCATTGCCCAGGCGCAATAACCGTCATATTGCGGAGCGTATTTCTCAGGACCGGCCGCGAAAAGCGCCCTGTTCTCCCCGCTCGAAAAATACCAGGTCATGTCATGCCACCGGAAGGTGAATGATTCGTTTCCTTTTACTGCCCTGCCGTCTCTGAAATAAGCTACGGTATCATATCCGTTTATTGCCAAATCATCCACTGGCGACTTTCCGACAGCCACGCCGCCGCATCCGGTCAACAGCAGTAATACTAACGATAAACACAATAAAATCCTGCCGATTCTTTTATATGATTTCATATATATTCATCTCCATATATAAGACTCAATATATGCAAAGTATGACCCTGCATCCGGCATGATCCGATGCCGAAGTGGAGCCGATGGAAGGAAAGGCGTTTTTTCCGGATTGGAAACTTAACTGTGTCCGAGCTTGGTTTCCGGATGGACACTATTTAAACGGCAGTTACATCTGTTCTTGGCCGCATAACGATGCGGAGAAGCTAATCCTTGCCGGGTGTCTTCAGCCGGTCCATAACAGTTTCCGCGTACTTTGGATACAGTTCCCTGAGGCAATCGGGACACATTCCGTGACTGAATTTAACATCGGTGTGTTCGCTCAGGTACGATTCGACTTTAGTCCAGAAGCCCTCGTCATTTCTTATCTTCTTGCAGTGTGAACATATGGGCAGCAGCCCGTGCAATGTCCTGACCTGCGCCAGGGCTCGTTCAAGCGACTCCGTTTTTTCGTTCAAGAGATCGATATAGCGGCTGTTTAGCAATGCTATGGCCGCCAGTTCCCCAAAGACAGTTGCTATTTCGGCATCCTCAGCCGTAAAGTCCGACGGCTTGTTGGCCAATCCCATGATACCCACTGTTTTCCCTTCGATATTAAGAGGCGCAAACATGACGTTGTGCAATGCCACGTGCCCGGCTGGAAGAAACTTAATCCAGTCGCTGTTCATAAAATTGTTGTCGAATACAGCCCTGTGCGTCTCGTATGCAACAGCGCGTAATCCGCGTATAGGCATCGGAAGTTCTGTATCAACCGTACAGGGCATTCCTCCAGCCTCAAGGAAAAGAACCTCGTTCTCTTTGCCGTCACTGCTCAACAGAGCGACATATCCTGAAACAGCTCCTGTCAGCTCACAGCAATAGTCAAATATGGCACGCGCAGATTTCTGGAAAGACTTCTCCTCCAGAATCGCCCGTGCGCCTTTTATTACAGCCTGCAGCTTTACTTCAGCAGAAGGAGTTTTCATCATATTGACTCTCCTGTCATCAAACATTATATTAACTTGCTTCTCGCTTTGACGCGACAGTCTCAATTAAATAAAAATACGGCAGAGCGAAAAGATATTGATTAACTTATCACAATCCTTAATTTTAATAAAGTTACGTTATTAAAAAATCAAATGATTATTTGAACGGTTCGATTTGATTCTTCCGGTATTGCCGCCGGAACGTTTATGCTTGCTTCAGTATCAAAGCATGTTTTTAAAATGTTAAGCCAGTCAACCTTGACAAAAGCATCAACTGCTGCATTATTAAATCAGCAACTGCCATGGATGCTTCTATCATGACTGACAATAACCGGAATTCATAATAAATATGCAGTAAAGAGAAATGACGTGTCACCCGAGGAAACCCCAACAAACAGGAGATCACGCATATCAGGTTTTCTTGCCATCCAGCGTAACACTGTCGGCATGCTCGGGATGGTTGTTCTTATCGGCATGGGCGAACGCATGGCTGAAAGATTTCTGCCCATCTATATCATGGCTTTGGGTGGCGGAGCGATAGCCATCGGCCTGCTTAACGCAATGGACAATCTGCTCTCGGCGCTCTATTCTTTTCCCGGCGGCTATCTGTCCGACCGGATCGGCATCAAAAAATCTCTTCTGATTTTCAATATAGTGGCAATGTCCGGTTTTCTTCTGGTAATCCTGATTCCCGCATGGCAGGCGGTTCTGGCCGGGGCAGTTCTCTTCATCTCCTGGTCAGCCATATCGCTGCCTGCTACAATGAGCCTTTTATACAAGGTATTGCCGCAGAATAAACGCACGATGGGCGTCAGCATGCATTCCCTCGTACGCCGTATTCCCATGGCCCTGGGTCCTATTCTCGGCGGCATGTTTATAAGCGTTTGGGGGGAAAGTGACGGAGTGCGCCTGGCGTTTTTGGCAGCCTTTATCATGTCCGCCATTGCCCTGGTATTACAACAGCAGCTCATTGAAAATGACCGGCCGGTTGAACCATCCTCAGCGGATTCATGCGGTCTGGCTCCTGAAAAAAACCCGTTGAAATTGCTTCGCCTGATGAGTCCGGACATGAAAAACCTCCTGATAACCGACATCCTTATACGCTTTTGTGAACAGATCCCGTACGCATTTGTGGTAGTCTGGTGCATGAAAACCATTGCCGCGCCGGTATCGGCTTTCAAGTTCGGTCTCCTTACCGGCATAGAGATGGCCACCGCGGTGATAGTCTACATCCCGGTAGCGTATATGGCGGACCGTAGCGCCAAAAAACCATTTGTCACTATTACATTCATATTCTTCACGCTCTTTCCTCTGGCGCTCATGTACAGCCGCTCGTTCGAATGGCTGATTCTGGCGTTCATTCTCAGGGGGCTCAAGGAGTTCGGCGAGCCGACCCGAAAGTCTATGATCATGGACCTTGCCCCCGACAACTGCAAGGCGGGAATGTTCGGCCTTTACTATCTGATCCGTGATGTTTTTGTTTCAATTGCGGCCATGGGCGGCGCGTTTCTCTGGCTGATCAGCCCGGAAACGAACCTGATCACGGCATTTATCTTCGGCGTAATAGGAACCCTGGGGTTTGCGATTTTTGGCCGCGGCGTTCGAGCGCCTGCAGACAAAAAGGATTTTTAAGCGGATATTTTCCATCAAAGCCATCGTCTAACCGAGGCCTTGTAATTTAAATAATTTTCACCGAATTTATCCGTTAAATATTTTTCCTCGGGTCTGATTGCAAACCATTGGAGTGAGACAAAAAGAATCAATAGCTCCGGTATAAGCCAGACAGAACCTGTTACAATCGCAGCGCCGCTCAACAGAAGCAGAAGGGCAAGATACATAGGGTTTCGGGAAAACCTGAAAGAACCCTCATATACTATTTTTTCCGTTGGTTTTAGAGGGTTAAACGGAGTTTTATTTTTAATAAGCGCCGTAAAGGCGCTAACGGCCATTAAACCGGAAACAAGAAAAAGAAAAAACCCTGCAACAATTCGAAGCGGCCATGCCCCGCTGATAAAATGAAATGGGAATAAATACTCAAGCAGAATACCCATACCCAAACACGCGAAAAAAATCAGCAGAGGCTGTACGGGAATCGATGCTCTGTCTTTTATATCATCTTTCATGTTTTTCCTTATCTGACATAGGCGATAAATTGCCAGGATTTTTCGTATAATAGGATATAAATATAACAAAACATATGGAAGGCGCCAAGTAAAAAAGCCGGGCTTTTATTGATTGGCTCCCCGGAACGGATGAATCCGGGCACTGGGAACATACTGTTGATATTATTTATTTTCGGCGTGCCCAGGATAGACAATGCATAAGGTTAACGCAATCTGTTCGATAAAAGTGATTCTTATTAGTGCTTATATTTGGATTTCTGTTTCTCCCAGTATTGCATCATTTGTCTATGGCTGTCTGGATCAACACTCTTAAGGTAACTGAGCCAACCTATAATGGATAACTCGGTTGGGTAGTCAGGATGTGGTCTATTCTCTGCAAGTAAATTGTGTATGATCGCGCGCATTCTGATCTTCTTGGCTTTTCCTATACCAAACCGCGCTTCGGAAGCATTCTTCACCAAACCCGTAATTCTGCACTGTACCCGGGGACCCAAGAATCTGTGTTTATTTTCATTAGGCTCGAACCACTCCGATCTCAGGATTTCACATACCAACGGCAATAAGCGACACAGAGCGTTGCGATTGTTAGTCGAAAAAGTCATGTCGTCTGCGTAACGGGTGAATACTATATTTCTGCGAGAGGATAGTCCAGCAAGCCTACGATCAAGCCGGAGACAAACCAAATTAGAAAGGGCCGGAGACGTTACACCCCCTTGAGGAAGTCCTGAAAAGTACGAGCAGAGTCGTGTAAGCGCTAATGCCGCTCGATTTGAATATCCCAATGCCTCGAATAAAAGACAGACCCGATCCTTCATAACTGTTGGGAAAAAATCCTTGATGTCAACAGAGAGAAAGTAGCGGTTACTTGCATGCGGCGACACATTATCTATCAACTTTTTCCCCTTAAGATAAGCAGTGGCAAAAGGTGACGGTGAGAGTTTATCCAAGATATTTCTGAGGATCCATGCCTGAATGGCCTTAAGTTCTTTCGATGGACTGCTGATTTTTCTCCACCCGCCAGACTTCTTGCGAATATGATAGGTTCGATAGAAACGTTCCGGATGTATACTAAGAAGTTTAAGGCGACCGGGCTCAATGCGGATAAGAGCTGCAAGTTCCTCAACAGTGTCGAAGAATGGCAAACCTATGAGTTGCATGCGGTGGACGATATTATTCATAGGGTAAAAGGGGAGAAGGCAGCTATTACTTACTCAATAAGTTAATGCACGAAGTGCAGTACGCTTGGCTCGATGAGCCAAGCCACGAGGCTTTTCTGGGAGAAAAGCCTCGTGTGGGCATTAGCATCGGTTCGCATGCGGGGCAGAGCAACTCTACCCAAATCCAACGTCTGGTTCTACCCCTGAGGGGGTTTCACCTCGGTTAGATTCGACTAAGTTAACGCTGCCTCTCCCCAAAAATGTTTATACCTCCTTCTCAACATACCATTCAATGCAATTATGCGCAAACTGGAAAACATTTCCATAAGCGTTTCAAGTTTCCGAATTGATCCTGCCCCAACAATGAGTTTCTCTATCCCTTTTTTCGAAATAGTAAGATTACGGGAGATAAGTAAAGCATCTCCGTTATTGATCAACCCATTGATGACAGTTTCTACCGCAGTTTCTGCGCTGCGCGGATCACTTAATTCCAGAGACTGAGCAATCAGCGATAGCGCGCACCTGGGAATTGGATCAAGCACATAGAGCAATGAAAGATAGAACTCATAACATAGAATTGGATTTGTTAGATTCCTTCGGGGCGGATGAGTTGCACCTATCGCTCTAGCTGCTTCAACAAGCACCCTTGCAACTTCATCAAGATTATCCTCGGTCATTTTCACGAATAGGACATGACTAGATGTCTCATTTTTTAGGTGCCGAAGTGGTCCAGTGTTTATGAAGCTTTGGGCTTTTCGATATTTAGGGTCAACGATAACGACGAGTTTGTTCTTTAAGAGTTCATGGTTTGAGAAAGCACCCAGTTCGGTAAATGTTCCAGCACTTTGTAGTAGAATTGCAACCGCGCTTACACTACTTGCGAGAAGATTCTCCAAAGTGAGTAAATCCTGCTTTTGATGTCCTAGAACCAATTCAACAAACATATCCTCGGGGTAGTAGACCGAATAGCGGTACTTGGATCGGATTTTACAGATAGATGTCCCCACAAGTCTTCGAAATGCTAGTTCCTTCTTACCTGCTCCTCCGCATAAAAAAATTGTGATGTCAGCTGACGCTGTCTCAAGGAGAAAGTGTTTTTTGAGTCGTTCAGCGATCTGCAAAATCATTGGGTTCATTGTTCTCGTCTAATCTCTTTTGGCTAATATTATATATTAAGTTGTTTCTCGTTATTACGATAGAGCTTCAATCTAAAAAAAACGAACGAAAACGAGTTGCCAAAATGTATAATCGAATAATCATTATGCATCATATATATGATATTATATAATTATGCAACATTATGAATCATTTGACTTACAATATTGCTCGGATTGGGAATAAAATTTCTACTTTTTGATTTTGTGTTTCATATTATATAGAAACTTTATAATATTTCATTGTTTTTTTGGACGGTGAGATAAATAATTTTCCCCGTTTCAGTAACACGGGGGGTTGAAAATACATAATTCACATAACACAATTATTTATTTAAATAAAGTTATGTTATTTATTAATATTATCAAAATGTTCCATTTAACAAAAAGAAAGTTAACGAAACATAAACTATTTTTCTTGACATGAGAAAATGTAAAGCGTATTTGGTTTATGAAATATAAACATGAGGGGGCAGGATATGGGAAAAGATTTTCCGTTTGTGGAGATACCTGAGCATTTTAAAGAAATTATTGGTGTACCAGACCCCGGCACACGGCTTTACCGCGCCTATGGATCGGAAGACTTTGGTGAAACATGGGCTGACGCGGTGTTTGAAATCTGTCACGGTGATGGTGCTGTTTCTCCCGGTGGCGTGGCTATGTATGCGCATGTAACCCGTCCCGGCGTGCATAAGAAACTCAAATCGGGGGGCTTAACTGGATTCATATTCCATGTGACAAAGACTTCTCGATTTTTCAAAGGAAAAGAGGCGCTCTCAAACAATGCAAACACTTATTGTTATATACCTGTCAGTGAGTGCAAGGCATGGGCAAAGGAGTTGAGCAAGAAGCGAGATAAGAAAGAATATATAGATGAAGTCTCAGGCGATGGGAATTGGAATGATACACATTTGATTAATCCACCCAAACATCTGAAGAAAAAATTCAAAGAAGAGCAAAAGAAAAGGCGAAAGTAGACAATGGACTGTCAGGAAATTAAACTCTTGCTGCACGGTATAGACACCCTTCAGTGTGCCTACTTTCTCAATGCCTCTATACGGCAAGGAATAAATTTTGAGCAACTGGCAAGACAGAAGGAAGATATCCGTCAATCAAAGAGCAAGAATCCGGTGCAGATCAGCTTGGGTATATCTGATTTTTTACTTTTCCCCTATGGATCATCTTCCGGTTATCCGTTTGTCATATCTAACGAAGATTTCAAAATTGAATTCGGAGAATTAAACACACCAAATTATTTTGTAACTTTCAGAAGTCAGGCTCTTTGGCGTGAATCCGCCTTTCTCCTGCATGATAAGTTAATAAAGTGGGCTGGTTCAGTCGGTTATGAACCGTATAAAAAAGAAAGTCTCTCACGTGTCGATTTCAGCTTTGACTACAATCTCAAGGAAGTTGATTTTGACGAAAACAGTTTTGTAAGTCGTTCCAGTAAAGACAGTCAATACAGGGAAAATGGCCGGGTGCAGACTTTCGTCTTAGGCAGAGGTGATATTGTTTTACGCGTTTATGACAAAGTGGCCGAGATTAAACAACAGAGCGACAAGGTATGGTTTTATATCCTGTGGGGCCAAGATGAAAACGTCTGGCGCATAGAATGGCAAGTAAGAAAACCTGTTTTAAAGAGTTTTGGAATAAAGACTTTTGATTATCTGAAAAATAATATGGGTGGATTACTTTATTATTTAGCATCAGAGCATGACACATTAAGAAAAGCAAATGATGATAGTAATTCTTCACGTTGGCCTTTACATGATCTTTGGAAAAATTTGATAAGTCAAATTGAAAAATTGGATCATCTCGGCATTTCGCGAGTATATGGACAAAATTCCGCACTTGATGAACGTATGATGCGAATTACAATATCGATATATGGTTATCTAAAAAGGATTGCTGCTATTCAGTGCGTTCAAAGCGGAAAGAACCTAATAGACTCCGAAGAGGCCATGAAGTCTCTTGACGATAGGATCAAGAGACTTCATGAGCCTCTCGCATGGAAGTTTGATGTTGAGAAACGAATAAAGGAAATTGAGCTCGGCGAATGGTAGATAAGGAACAAATATATCAGATTATCAATTCACGGCTAACCCAAGTGCTTTTGTTTGCCGAGTCTTCGTTGCCGCAAAGCCAGTTTCAGGCTTTCCGGAAGCTTACGTTGGATCAGTTTGGAAAAAGCGGATTGCACAAGGATTTAGATTTGATTTTACGAAACACGAATCACAAGGAAAGGTAAGGATCGGGCAGGAATATATTGAGCAAAAGAAGGGGTGCATCATGAGTGAATGATGCTGGTATAAATAATGACATAAAGATAACATATAAAATAAATATACATGATAATTCTGTTCTACTGGAAGAAATAAGATTGATTCAGGCTCATATGAATGACTTGTTAATCAAGATATTGATGATGACCGAGGAGGATTAAAATAATGATAGTTGCTCTCTATGCAAGGGTATCGACTACAAAACAGGCAGAAAAAGACCTCTCTATTCCGGATCAGCTTCAACAGATGCGGGAATGGTGCAAGTCAAAAGGGCATAACGTAGCTGTTGAATATGTCGAGCCGGGGGCCTCAGCAACTGATGACCGGCGCCCGGTTTTTAAACAGATGATATCCGAGGCAAGCAATAATCCTTCGCCCTTTGATGCAATTATCATTCATAGTCTTTCCCGTTTTTTTCGTGACTTGTTCCAGTTCACTTTTTATGAACGTCAATTAAAAAAAGTCGGGGTGCAAGTTATCTCGATCACTCAGCAGACAAGCGACGATTCAGCCGGTGAAATGGCCCGTAGCATATTCAGCCTGTTTGATGAATATCAGAGCAAGGAAAACGGAAAACACACGTTAAGAGCTATGAAGGAGAACGCACGCAAGGGATTTTTTAACGGTTCAAAGATTCCATATGGTTTCCGTAAAATGGAATTGGAAATTCAGGGTAATAAGGGAAATAAAAAACGCCTTGAAATTGATCCGGCAGAGTCCGCAATCGTTAACATGATCTTTCAACTTTATCTGAACGGCTATCAGGGCCGGGCATTGGGTATAAAGGGGATCGCGGCAAATCTCAATGAACACGGCCTGACCATGAGGGGAAAAAGTTGGAAAAGAACCTTTATTCAAAACATGCTTAATAACCGCTTATATCTCGGAGAATACACATTCAACAAAATAGAAGCAAAAACACGGCGGGTTAAACCTGAATCGGAATGGATCACATTCCAGATAGAGCCGATTATAACACCTGAAACTTTTGCACATGTTAAGCAAAGACTCGCCGAACGTCTCCCCGATAAAGTCCCGCCCCGGATCGTCAACACTCCCACACTCTTGACCGGTTTTGTGAAATGCGGCTTATGTGGGGCAAATATGACCATTGCAACCGGCAAGAGTGGCAGATATCGGTATTACAAATGTTCAAATAAGATAAACAATCTCGTTAAAGGAAGCTGTTGCAGTAATAATAATATTCCTATGGAAAAGCTGGATAGTCTGGTGCTGGAAACAATATCGAATAAGGTTTTTACCCCAAAACGTCTGGAAATCATGCTCAAGGAACTTCGGCAAAATTTAAATCATTCTGACACTGATTACGATGAAAAGTTGAGAAAATTAAATAAGGAGCTTGATGCAATAAAGCAACAGACTGACAGGCTTTATGAGGCTGTGGAAAAAGAATTTTTGCCATTGGATGCAACTCTTCAAGAAAGAGTCCACAAACATCATGCAAGACGGCAGGAAATATTGACTGAAATAGCTGGACTCAGGCGAAAAAAAGAACTTCCGGTGTCTAAACTCGGCAAGAAAAATATTATAGCCTTCAGTTTGGCGTTAAAGGATATATTCCGGGATAAAGGTTCAAACTTCGGGAAAGAATACTTGAAATTATTGGTAAGTGAAATCAGGGTGGATAAAAAAGAAGTGCGCCTGTCCGGCAGTTATTCTGCCATGGCAAGCGCACTTCATATGTCAACAAAACGTGAACACCTTGAAAGAGTGCCCAGTTTTGACCCGGTTTGGCTCCCCAGCACGGACTCGAACCGCGGACCCAGTGGTTAACAGCCACTTGCTCTACCGACTGAGCTACTGGGGATCAGTCTTCGAAAGGATTGCTTATCTAATAGAGAACGCCGCCAAAGTCAAGAAAAAAGTTCCGGCTCGATACGCAAAAAACCGGCATCCGATCATGACTTAACCGTTTTGATTCTAAGGCAAAGCTCGTCTAATTGCGCCTTGCTCGTCTCAGACGGCGCGTTTGTGAGAAGGCATGCCGCCTTCTGTGTCTTCGGAAAGGCTATGACATCCCTTATGGAAGACCCGCCGCACAGCATCATGACCAGCCTGTCGAATCCGAAGGCGATTCCACCGTGAGGAGGCGCTCCCGAATCAAGAGCCGAAAGCAGAAAACCGAATTTTTCATTGTAAGATTCAGGCGACATGCCGAGAGCCGCAAAAACCTTTTCCTGCAATATTTTCTGATGTATACGTATGCTTCCCCCTCCGATTTCTGAACCGTTTAGAACAAGGTCATAAGCCCTTGAACGGACGGCAGGCGGGTTCTCCTCAAGCAGCCCGTAATCTTCCTCAAGAGGCGCAGTGAAGGGATGATGCATGGCCTGGTATCTTTTTTCATTTTCATCATATTCCACCATCGGGAACTGAGTGACCCAGAGGAATCTGAACTCCTTTTCATCAATCAGTTTCAGCTTTCCGGCAATGTGATTCCTTAAATGCCCCAGCGCATCATTTGCTATTTTGGGCTCATCGGCCACGAAAAAGACGAGATCTCCTTTCTCCATGCCGATGCGTTTTGCCAGTTTGTCCTTTTCCTCATCGGTAAAAAATTTTGCGATCGGAGACTGCCATCCTTCTTCCTTAACTTTTATCCAGGCAAGTCCCTTTGCCCTGTATACCGCGGTAAATTCGGTGAGATCGTCAATTTCTTTCCGCGAGAATTCAACGCATCCCTTCGCATTCAGGGCTTTGACAATCCCTCCTTTCTTTACAACATCGGCAAAAACCTTAAACCCTGAAGTCTTTACGATATCCGAAACATCTTTCAGCTCAAGCCCGAAACGAAGATCCGGCTTGTCGAGCCCGAATCTGTCCATTGCTTCGGCATATGAAAGCCTCTGGAAAGGAGTCCCGACATCCCTCCCGAGAACATCCTTGAATATAGTCTTTATCATGCCTTCTGCGATTCCCATGATATCCTCTTCACCCACAAAGCTCATCTCGATATCTATCTGGGTAAATTCAGGCTGCCGGTCGGCCCTCAGGTCCTCATCCCTGAAGCAGCGGACAATCTGGTAGTACCTGTCGAAACCGGATACCATGAGGAGCTGCTTGAAAAGCTGAGGTGACTGGGGAAGCGCATAAAACATCCCCGGGTTGACCCGGCTCGGCACAAGGTAATCCCGCGCGCCTTCCGGAGTGCTTTTCGTTAAAACAGGCGTCTCAATATCGATAAATCCCAGACCGTTTAAGTACTGCCTGACCGATGCAGCAGCCTTGTGTCTTAATATCAGATTTTTCTGAATGTTCGGGCGCCTTAAATCAATGTGCCTGTACTTTAGGCGCACATTTTCTGAAACATCCACAGAATCTTCAATCAAAAACGGCGGCGTACTCGCTTCATTCAATATTTTAAGCTCCGTCGCGAAAACTTCTATCTCCCCGGTTTTAAGGTTCGGATTTAACATCCCTTCGGGGCGCATCGATACTTTTCCGCGGATACCGATTACATACTCGCTTCTTATGGCATGTGCTTTTTCGTGTACATTTTTATTAAAATCCGGATTGAAAACAACCTGCGTAATTCCTTCCCTGTCCCGCAGATCGACAAAGATCACCCCTCCGTGATCTCTCCTTCTCTGAACCCATCCCATGAGAACGACTTCAGAACCCGCATCCTCCGATACCAGTTCGCAGCAGTTATTGGTTCTTCTCATTGTTCCAAGTATATCGGTCAATTAATTGATTCCTTTCAAATTATATATCAAATCCTGATAAAATATCAGTTCAGAATGTTCAGGCAGCGAGCTGATGCCTTTTCACCAACTATGGTTATTCTGACGTCAAAGTAAAAAGCTCATTATGCAAGGCGCGCAAATATTGAGGCATGAAGCGTACAATATTAGTACGCTGCAATGACGAAAGATGAAGCGCAACAAAGCAGAATGACTTCCAACGAACTCATCGATTATAATGAACCAGTTGGAAGTTATATGCTAACGGATTTGAGATTTTTGGGAAACAGATTTTTAAAGAACTTGAGCGTTAAAAATCACAAGCCTTTGAGGGCGTCAGCCCAAACCTTCTTGTGATTTAGCAAAGTGATTTAAAAATCCCCAAAAAGCTCATTAAGAGAGAATATTCAGACTTCCAACGAGTTCGTTGAATATAGATTGCCGCAAAACGGCATAAAATTGCTTTTTACGAAGCCGCCAGTTTTGCTTTAAGATTCTCGATGATACCGTCAATCTTAATGGGAATCTGCTCTTTAGTCGACATGTTTCTCAAAACCGCAGCGCCTTCATCAAGCTCCTTCTCTCCTGCAATCAGAACATTGCCTGCTCCGAGCCTGTCCGCTCTCTTCATCAACCCTTTCAATCCCTTATTTGAATAGTCGGTTTCAGTCTTTATCCCGTAAAGGCTCAGGGCGCATGACCATTCAAGAGCTGCGGTTTTAGCTTTTTCCCCGAGCGCGGCTATAAAAAGATC
>Ga0105099_10000684_pt1 | contig 22619 bp, 19 predicted proteins | sample PPLLak3cmMay2015_2_FD_79138 | JGI IMG/M metagenome (GOLD analysis project Ga0105099, IMG submission 79138) | Freshwater sediment microbial communities from Prairie Pothole Lake near Jamestown, North Dakota, USA - PPLs Lake P8 Core (1) Depth... | ecosystem: Environmental > Aquatic > Freshwater >... | reverse complement strand
CGCGGCCGATGATCCGGCCCTTCATGTCCTCGCTTGGGAGGTCGACCACGGAAACCGTCGATTCGACGACGTGCTCGGCGGCCGACCGCTGGATGGCCCCGGTGATGACTTCGGCCGCCAGCTGCCGGCTCTTGGCCCGCGTTTCCTCGTCGATCCGCTTGATGGTCTGCATCGCTTCGAGGCGGGCTTCGTCCTCGACCTTGCGGATGATGACGGACTTGGCTTCATCCGTGGTCATTCCGGAGACCCGCTCAAGCTCGGTCAGCTGGTCCTTGATGATCCCGGCGACCTTCTTGCCTTCCTCTTCGATCTCGCTCTCCCGCTGGGACAGCTTCCGTTCCTTGGCCGTAACGTCCCGGTCCCGGCGGTCGAGCCCCTGGATCTTGCGGTCGAGGTTCTCTTCCTTGTGGACCAGGCGGCGCTCGGTCTCGCTGATCTTGCGGCGCTTGTCCTGGGTCAGGCGCTCGAACTCCGCGTCGGCCGAGGAAAGCTTCTGGTGGGCCTGGTTTTGGGCCCGGTCGACGATCTTCTGGGCTTCGCTCTTGGCCCGCTCGACAATCGCCCCCGCTTCCTCGTTGGCCCGGAGCAAGCCCTTGGCTCCCGAGTTCTTTTTGAGCTGGACGATCAGGATGCCGGCCGCCAGAAGAATCAAGGCGGCCAAGCCGATATAAAGGATCAAGCTGCTGTTCACGGTCTCTCCTCCTTCGCGAAAAACGGCGAGGAAGAGCCGTCCGGCAGGGGGTCTTACGGTGTCCGACCGGTCCGAAGGACAATCCCCGGCGACCGGCGGCCGCCCAAGGGCCGCGTTGCGCCGGAGGCCGGCGTTAAAACGCCCGGCTCAAGCTTAAACATGCTCATCCTTGAACAGGCTCGACTCCACGGTCGCGATTTCGGCTTCCATCAGGTCGATGCGCTCGTCCACTTTGTCCAGCCGCATCCGGCTGAGAAAGTATTCGTCGGCGATATTCAGGGCCGCGAGGACGGCGATTTTCGTCGGGTCCTCCGATCGCGACTTCACCGCAATTTCCTGCATCTTCTGGTCCACATAGGACGTCAGACGGCTGATATATTCCTCGTCTTCTTCGCCTTTCACTTTGATTTTATAGGTTCGTCCGAAGACTTTAATATCGATGATGTCATTCATCACAAGCCCAGTTTGTCGATCTGGGAGATGATCGCTTCGATCTTCCCCTTCATTTCTTCCCTTTCATTCTCGTATCTTTTCACGTCCCCGTCAAGTTTGACGATCTTCCGGCCGAGGTCCTCGGTGTCTTTCCGCTCGGCCCGGAGGTCCTTGACCGCCTGCCGGAGCTTCTCGTTCTCCCCGGCCAACCGATGGAGATGCTCGATCAGCCCGGCAATTTTCCCCTCGAGAACCTTCAACCGGTCGATTTCGTTGGTCATGCGGATCCCCCCTTGCGAAGCTGGATCTTGAAGGCCGACTGGAGCGTTTTCAGGATTTTCTGCTCGGACCGGTCCGCGTCTTCCGATTGGAGGGTCGCCGTCGGGTTCCGGTAGACGAACCGCATCGAAAGCGACGTCTGGCCGGGCGGATTATGCGGCCCGGCGTACCGGTCGATCACGTCGAAAGATTCCAGGAACGGAATCGCCGCCCGCTCGACGGCCGCTTTTATGTCCTGAAAGGGCACGTTTTGGTCGACATAGAACGACAGATCGCGGACGACGGCCGGGACCTTGGGAGGAGGCTCGTAGGCGAATACCGCCGGCTTCTTTTCCAGGAGCGCGCCCAGCTCGATTTCGGCGCCGTAAACCGGGCCCGAAACCCCGTACGCCTCGACGACCGCGTTCCCGAGGCGGCCCAGGACCCCGACCCGCTCGCCTTTATAAAGGAGGGCGGCGGCCGATCCCCCTTCGAACGCGGGGTGGACGATCGGCTCAAACGCCAGGGCATTGAAGCGCAGGGCGGCCAGGGCCGATTCCAACGCGCCTTTAAGATGGGAATAACCCGCTTTTCCCGGATCCCCGCTCCAGTGGGGAAGCCCCAGGGGGCCGGAGCTCAACAGGCCCAGAGCCAGGTTCTCGAGGCAATCATCATCGCCGGCCCGGGAGAAAACCTTCCCAATCTCGAAGACATGAACGGAGTCCGTTCCCCGGTTCTGGTTATGGCGGAGGTTGTCCAGAAGCCCGGAAAGAAGCGTCGTCCGGAGAATGCCGGCGTGGATGGAAAACGGATTCCGAAGGACGACCGGCGGCTTGCCGAAGGCGAGATGGGATTCCTTCTCAGGATCGGCGAAGCTGTCGTTAACGACCTCGTCCAGGCCGTAATGGAAGAGCCGCTGGGAGAGCTTGGCCAGCCGCTCCCTCTCCGAAGGGACCGGCTCGAGGACTTCGAGCGGCGGCACAACGACCGGGATCTTGTCGTAGCCGTAGAAGCGGGCGATCTCTTCGATCAGGTCGGCTTCGCGCTCGATATCGACCCGGAACGAGGGGACCAGGACGCGCCAGGATCCGTTGGCCGTCAGCTTGACCGAAAAGCCGAGTTCGACCAAGGTTTTTTGGATGAAATTATCCGGCACAGCCACCCCGAGGAGATCGGCCGTCCGGCGGGACCGCAAAACCACTTCTTTCGGCTTCCGCGGCCTGGGATAGATATCGATGAGGTCCCGGGACACCCGCCCCCCGAAGGAGCAGAGAAGCGAGGCCGACATGGCCGCCGCCTCGGGCGCGAATCCGATGTCCGCGCCCCGCTCGAACCGGTAGCTGGCGTCGGTCTGAATCTCCAGGGCTTTCCGGGTTCGGCGGATCGAGGCCGGGTCGAAAACGGCGCTTTCGATGAAGACGTCCGTGGTCGCGTCCTTGATCCCGGACTCTTCCCCGCCGATCACCCCGGCCAGGGCGACGGGACGCCGCGCATCGGCGATGACAAGCATGTCCGGCCCGAGAGTTCGGTCCTTGCCGTCCAGGGTTCGGAGCGTTTCGCCTTTCTTCGCCCGCCGGACCACCACCCGCGGCCCCTCGACCTTGGCCAGGTCGAACATGTGGACCGGATGGCCGGTGGCGAACAGAACGACGTTCCCGGCGTCGACGACGTTGTTGATCGGCTTGAGCCCCATGGCCTCGATTTTCTTCCGGATTCCGTCGGGCGAGGGGCCGATCTTGACGCCCTTGACGACAACCCCGGTGTACCGGAGACAGAGGTCTTCGTCCAGAACCTGGACTTCGACCAGCTCCGTCGTTTTGGCCGGAAGCTCGACAACCGGATGGATCCGCTCCTTAAGGGGGCTCTCCATGAGAACGGAGATTTCCCGGGCGATCCCGAGGTGGCCGAGGGTGTCGGGACGGTTGGCGTATGTCTCGATGTCGAAGACCGTGTCGCCGTCGGGCGTTTCCGTCCACTCCTCGCAGATGAGGCCGATCCCGGTCAAGCGGTCGAGAAGCTCCGGGCGCGAGACTTCGAGGTCGATGAATTCCTTGAGCCAAGCCAGACTGATTTTCATTTGAGGTGGAATTGCCGGTTGAACCGGAGGTCGTTGTCGTAGAAGTACCGGATGTCCGGGATGCCGTAGGCGAACATGGCCACCCGGTCGATGCCCAGGCCGAAAGCCCAGCCGGAATACTGTTCGGGGTCGATGTTGACGTTCTTGAAGACCTGGGGGTCGACCAACCCGCTGCCGAGGATCTCTTTCCAGCCGGTGCCGCCGCAGACGCGGCAGGCCGGATCCTTCTGCCCGCAGGCCAGGCACTCGATGTCCACTTCGGCCGAAGGCTCGGTGAAGGGGAAGAAGCTCGGCCGGAAGCGGACCTTCAGCTTTTCGCCGAACAACCGCTTGAGGAAGTACTCGAGCGTCCCCTTGAGATGGGCGAACGTGACGTTGCGATCCACGACCAGCCCCTCGACCTGGAAGAACATCGCCGCGTGGGTCGGGTCGGGCGTCTCCCGCCGGTAGACTTTGCCCGGGATGATGATCCGGATCGGCGGCTTGCGCTTTTCCATGACCCGGATCTGGACAGGCGAGGTGTGCGTCCGGAGGAGAAGGTTGTCGTTGATGTAGAGCGTGTCCCAGTCGTCCCGGGCCGGGTGGAGGGGCGGGAAGTTCAGGGCTTCGAAGTTGTAATAGTCGGTCTCGACCTCCGGCCCGTCTTCAATCCCGAAACCCATTTCCATGAAGATCGACTCGATCTCCCGCTGGAAAATGCGGAGCGGGTGGGCCGCGCCGAACACCCGGCGCTCGCCGGGCAGGGTCAGATCTTCGCGCGGGCCGGTCGGGACCGGGGCCCGGAGGCTTGCTTCGAGGGCGGAGAGCTTCTCCTGGACGTCTTTCTTCCACACGTTGAGGAGCTGTCCGGCGGCCGGTTTGTCGGCCGTCGAAAGCGTCTTCATGTCTTCGAAGAGCTGGGTGACGAATCCCCGCTTGCGGCCGAGATAGCGATTGCGGAGATCCTCAAGGTCGGATGCCGTCCGGACCGCGGCGCACTCGTCCGTCAGCTTGGATCGATACGCCTCGATCGCGGCCCGGAATTGTCCGATCTCAGGCAAGGGCTTCCTTGGCTCGGGCGACGACACGGCCGAACGCCTCCGGGGCGTTGACGGCCATTTCGGCCAGCACCTTCCGGTCGAGCTCGCACTTCATTTTCTTCAGGCCCTGGATGAACCGGCTGTAGGTCAGGCCGTTGGCCATGGCCCCCGCCTTGACCCGGATGATCCAGAGGCCCCGGAAATCGCGCTTTTTCGCCCGCCGGTCCCGGTAGGCGTACAGCAGCGACTTCTCGACCGCTTCCTTGGCCGTCCGGTAATTCGAGCCTTTTGCGCCCCAGTAGCCTTTGGCCAGGCCCAGGACTTTTTCCCGCTTGTTCCGTCTTTTTGATCCGCGTTTGACTCGTGCCATGAGAAATCTCCTCAGAACTCGTAGGGCATCATCTCTTTGACGGCCCGACGGTTGGTCTTATGCACGATCCCGATCTGTCCAAGGTTACGCTTGCGGTTGGCCTTTTTCTTGGTCAGGATGTGGCTTTTGTTCGCTTTTCTGTGCAGGATTTTCTTTCCCGCCGTCACCGAGAACCTTTTCTTGGCTCCCCGATGGGTTTTTAACTTTGGCATCTTTTCCTCCTGTCTTGATCGGGACGAGCACCGACGAGACGGCCCAGTCCATCTTCCGAAAATCGCTATCCACCTTCCCCAAGCCGGCGCAATCGGCCACAACCCGGTCGAGCACGGCCACGCCCATCTCGGGGCGGGACTTTTCCCGGCCGCGGAGCATGATCGTGATCTTGACCTTGTTCCCTTCCTCGAGGAAGCGCCGGACGTGCTTCAGCTTGAAGTCGTAGTCGTGGACCGAGATCTTCGGCCGGAACTTGATCTCCTTCAGCAAGGCCTGTTTCTGGTGTTTCTTGGCCTCGTGATCGCGCTTGTGCAACTCGTACAGAAACTTGCCGTAGTCCATGACCCGGCAGACCGGGGGCTGGGCCTGCGGCGCGATCTCGACCAGGTCGAGGCCGCGTTGCCGGGCGACGACCAGGGCTTCCGACGCGGACATGACCCCGAGGGGCTTCTTGTCCTCGTCGATCACCCGGATCTCCCGGTGGGTGATCATCTCGTTGGTCCGGTGTTGTCTCTGTTTGACCGGCGGCAGCGTTGGGTGTCGTCTTAAGATGGGCGTCCTCCTTGGTGTTCTCGAATCAATATGCGATCGTCAACGACCGTTGGTCGTCGATCGATTTGGCCTTGGCGATGAATTCGGCCGGCGCCACGGTCCCCTTGTCCCCCTGGCCGTGGATGCGGAGCGAGGCGGTCTGAGCCTCGGCTTCCTTGTCCCCGACCACAAGGATGAACGGGATTTTGTGCTTCTCGGCCTCGCGGATTTTGTAGCCGAGCTTCTCCCGGCGGAGATCGGCCTGGGCCCGGAGGCCTCCGGCGGCGCACTGGGCGACCAGCTTCTGGGCGTAGTCGTTGTGCCGCTCGGCGATGGGAATCACGACGGCTTGGACCGGGGCGAGCCAGACCGGGAAGTTCCCGGCGTAATGCTCGATCAGGATCCCGAAGAACCGTTCGAGCGAGCCCATCAGGGCCCGGTGGACCATGTAGGGCCGGTGCTCCTTGCCGTCTTCGCCGATGAACGTCATTTCGAACCGCTCCGACATGTTGAAGTCGAACTGGATGGTCGTGCACTGCCAGAAGCGGCCGAGGGCGTCCTTGACCTTGATGTCGATCTTGGGACCGTAGAAGACCGCTTCGCCTTCCATCCGCTCATAGGACAAGCCGCGGGTTTCCAGGGCTTTGACCAGCGAGGCCTCGGCCTGGCACCAGCGGTCGTCCGCGCCGCAGTATTTTGCGGCGTTCTTGGGATCGCGGACGGACAGCTCGATCTTGTTGTCGATGAAGCCGAAGTCGGCTAGGATGCTCAGGGAAAAATCCAAAACCCGGAGGATTTCGGCCTCGATCTGGTCGGGAGTGCAGAAAATATGGGCATCGTCCTGGGTGAAGCCGCGGACCCGGAGGAGGCCGTGAAGGGTCCCGCTCCGCTCGTAGCGGTAGACGGTTCCGAGCTCGGCCCAGCGCAGCGGCAAGTCCCGGTAGGACCGCATCTTCGCTTTGTAGATCTGGATATGGAAGGGGCAGTTCATCGGCTTCAGGTAGTAGTTCTGCCCGTCGATCTCCATCGGCGCGTACATGCTGTCTTTGTAAAATCCGAGGTGGCCGGAGGTCTGCCAAAGGTTCTCCCGGCCGATGTGCGGAGTGTAGAGGATATCGTAGCCCCCGTCCCAGTGACGGTTGCGCCAGTATTGCTCGATGATCGCCCGGATCCGGGCGCCCTTCGGGTGCCAGAGAATCAGCCCGCTGCCGAGGTCCTCCGTCGTCCCGAACAGGTCCAGCTCGGCCCCCAGCCGCCGGTGGTCCCGCTTCTTCGCCTCTTCGAGGAGAAGGAGATAATCCGCAAGCTCTTTGGCCGAGGGGAAGGCCGTGCCGTAGATCCGCTGGAGCTGGAGGCCCTTCTCGTCGCCTTTCCAATAGGCGCCGGAAACCGAAAGCAGCTTGAAGTGCTTGATCAAGCCGGTCGAGGCCAGGTGGGGACCCAGGCAGAAGTCGCCGAAGTCCTTCTGGCGGTATACGGAAACGACGTCGCCGCCTTTCTCCCGGATGAGCTCGACTTTAAGAGTTTGGCCGCGGCTCTCAAACCACCGGATCGCCTCGTCCTTGGAAATCATCTCCCGGACAATCGGCAGGTCGGTCGCCGCAATCTCCCGCATCCGGGCTTCGATCGCGGCCAGGTCGTCGGAGGAGAAGGGCTCCGCCCGGAGGAAGTCATAATAAAACCCGTTGTCCACGGCCGGGCCGATGCCGGCCTGGGTCCCGGGGTACAGGTCCAGAACGGCATGGGCCAGGAGATGGGCCGTGCTGTGGCGCAAGATCTCCAGGTCCGAATGCCCGCCCTGTTTCAATTGTTCGTTGCTCATGTCCGTCTGCTCACTTGCCGGCGTTTTCAACCGCCGGCCCCATTCCGAAGACAATACGCCCCGCCTCTGTTCTTGCCGGATAACGAACCCCTCGTCTGGAGAACGGCCGGCCCGGCCACATCAGGAAAAGGCCGGCGTCGTCAGCGGTGAAAACGTCTTCATGCCCATCTGTCTTCGTGTCTGGCTGCGGCGTTCGTGGTAGGCGCGGAGGGGATTGAACCCACGGCCTCTTCCGTGTCAGGGAAGCGCTCTCCCACTGAGCTACGCGCCTATATCCGTCGCCGAAGCCCAACTATATTAATGAAAACCCGGGTCAAAATCAACCTAACCTGCATTATTCATAAAAATTCTTAAAATCCGAATATTTATTATGTATTCAATAAGATACAAAAAGTGAGTTTTTACCCTTCGGGCGAGCCGATATGGCAGCGTCTGCTTCGTTGCAAAGGGTTCGCAGTGCGACGAGCACAGCATCACCCTCCGCGCCTTGCATCCGCAGCCATCTCGACTCGTGAATAATGCAGGCGAGAAGGCGAGAAAATCACGAGAAGGCCGAAAACACGCGCTTTGCGAGTCGGGGCGGGAGGCACTTGAGGCCCAAGGGATTCCGCATTGCCTATCCCGGCATTGCTCCGTTATAATTCGGGCATGATCGGGATTTTATCGGACTCCCACGACAATCTGGACGCCCTCAGGCAGGCTATCCGCTTTTTCAAGGCGGCCGGCTGCAACCTGATTATCCATGCCGGGGACTTCGTCGCCCCCTTCTCGGCCCAGGTCCTCGGGGAGGCCGGATGCGAGGTCAAGGCGGTTTTCGGAAACTGCGACGGGGAAAAACACGGACTCAAGACCATTTTCGGGCCCTTCGGGTCCATTCATAAAGCCCCTTTTAGCTTTATTCATGAGGAAAAAAAGATCGTTGTCACGCACTTGGACAATCCGGTTTCCGAGCTGGCCGAAAGCGGGGAATACGATCTGATCGTTTACGGACACACCCATCGTCCGGAAATCCGGAAGGTCGGCCGCTCCCTGATCGTCAACCCGGGCGAAACCGGGGGCTGGGTGACCAAGCGAAGCACCGTCGCCCTGTACGACGCGAAAACCGGGGTCGCCTCGATCCACCCCGTCTGAGAAACGGATATGCCGCATACCGTCGGAAACCGGAAAAAGCCGGTCTGGAAGCAAATCCGAAAGCCCGTTCCGCCGCCGGGGCGGCCGCAGACCACCCGCAAGGGAAAAAAGGCATACAGCCGCAAGGACAAATCCTGGAAGTCCGACATTAAAAGTTGACTTTACGGCGAAGCCGGGACTATTGTACCGGGTATCATGAGAATCGTTCGATTCCTGATCATTCTCGCATTCCCCGCCCTGATGGCCCTATCCGGAGGAAACGTGAAGGATTTCGGCCCCCAAATCCCGAAACAGGTCCTGGATTGGAAAGCGGCCGGAGATGACGCCGTCTTCAGCCGGAAAACGCTCTTCGACTACATGGACGGCGGCGCCGAAGTCTACCTGGCCTACAATTTCCAGGAAGTCTTTGTCCGTAAATACGCCGACGCGGCGGACAACGAGATCAACCTGGACATCTACGACATGGGGTCGTCGGCCGAAGCCTACGGAATGTTTTCCATCGACCGGCAGGATCCCGAGGCCGGAATCGGACAGGGCTCGGAATACGGCCTGGGGCTTCTCCGCTTCTGGCGAGGCCGCTATTTCGTCTCGATCACGGTTTCCGGCGACGAAGCGAAAGCTGAAAAAGCCCTCCTGGAGCTGGGAAAGAAAGTGGCCCCGCTTCTCGGGCCCGACGGCGCGCCCCCCGAAATGCTCAAGCTCCTGCCCGCAGCCGGCCGGAAAGACGACAGCCTCAGCTACTTTCACGATGCGGTCCACCTCAACAACCGGTTTTTCGTCGCTTCGGAGAACATCCTGAACCTGGATGCCAAAACCGAGTGCGCTTTTGCCGAGTACGCCGAGGGAGAATCGGCCTTCGGCGTCCTTCTCGTTGTCCGGTATCCCGATGAGGCGAAAGCCGCCGAAGCCGCGGCCTCGTTCCGAAAATCATTTCTCCCCGAGGCCGACGCCGACGGGGCCGCCCTGACCGGGAACAAGAATTGGGCGATGATTAAGGCGCGGAACGCCCTCCTGACGGTCGTTTTCGACGCCTCGTCCAAAGAATACGCCGGCCGCCTGGCGGCGGCCGTAATCCGTTGAATTCAAAGAGGTCACCATGGCGATGAACATCACCCGTCGCGATTTCATCCGCGGCTCGGCCGCGGCGGTGCTGGGGGCGACCGCTCTCGGCCAAATCCCGCTCTCGGCCCAGGAGAAAAAAACCCGGGTCATCCTGATCCGCCACCCGGACGCCCTGGACGCCACATCCGCTTTCAACGAGCCGGTCATCCAGCAGATGCTGGACGAAGCCGTGGCCAAGCTCCTGGACGCCGGCGATCCGGTCGAAGCGTTCAAGCTGCTGGTCAAGCCCGAAGACATCGTCGGGATCAAGACCAACGTCTGGTCGTTCCTCCCGACGCCGGCCCCGGTGGAAAAAGCGATCAAGCGCCGGGTGCTCGACGCCGGAGTCAAAGAGGAGAACATCGGCCTCGACGACCACACCGTCCGGACCAATCCCCTCTTCCAGAAAGCCACGGCCCTGATCAACGCCCGGCCGGTCCGGACGCATTACCTGGCCGGGATGTCGGGCTGCCTTAAAAATTACATCATGTTCGCCGAATCGCAGCCGGACTACCACCCTGACAGCTGCGCCTCGCTCGGCTCGCTCTTTCTCCTCCCCCAGGTCAAAGGCAAAACCCGGCTGAACATTCTTTGCGCCCTGACGCCCCAATTCCACGGCCGGGGGCCGCACAATTTCAGCCGCCGCTATGTCTGGAATTACAAAGGCCTCATCGTCGGGCTGGATCCCGTGGCTGTGGATTCGGTCGGGTTGCGGCTGATCCAGGCCAAGCGGCGGAAAGAGCTCGGGCCGGCCCAGGAAATCCCGCCGGTCCCCAAGCACATTCCGCTGGCCGACACGAAGTACGGGATCGGAACGGCCGATCCGGCCAAGATCGAATTGATCAAGCTCGGCTGGCTCGACGACGTGATGATTTAACCTGATGCAGGTTGACCCGGCCGCGGGTCGGAGGACGACAATGAACATGCCCCATTCCCGCAGGATTCTCGTCTCGGGATTTTTAGTTCTCGCTCTCTTCGGCCCTTGCCTCTACAGCCAGGAAAGCGGCGGACTCGCGTTTTCCGGCTCGGCCCTTTGGACCAAGGCCCAGGACGTCGAAATCCGCGACACGCTGGCTTTCTGCGCGTTTCAGAACGGGCTCCGGATTCTGGATATCTCCAAGGTGACGAGCCCCGCCCTCCTATCGGAAATTCACCTGGGCGGCGGCTTTGCCGTCGCCCTTTCCGGAAACATCGTGCTGGTCGCCGCGGCCGATAAGGGGCTGGCGGTCATCGACGCCGCGAACCCCAAGCTCCCCGTCTTGAAAAGCGTTTTCGACACGCCGGGGGAAGCGCGCGACGTCGCCGTCGACGGGACCATCGCCTATATCGCCGACGGCTCCAACGGCCTGCTGGCCGTCGACTTCAGCAATCCCGCGGTCCCCAAAGCCGCCGGCTCCTGGGATTCGCCCGGAGAGGCGCTCGGCCTGAGGCTGCGGGGGAAAACGATCTACCTGGCCGACGGGAGCGCCGGGCTTCAGACGGTCGACGTCTCCGCCCCCGCGTGCCTCGCGCCTCTCGGCTCATTCGACACGGACGGGACGGCCGAAAGCGTCGCTCTCTCCGGAAACTTCGCTTACATCGCCGACGGTCCCGGCGGGATCAAAGTCGTCGACGTTTCCGCTCCGGCTTCGCCCAAGCCGGCCGGCTCGCTCACCGCCTCCGGGTACGCCCGGAGCGCGGCCGCCGAGGGGAACGTGCTGTGCGTCGGAAGCCTGTACGACGGCGGCTATCAACTGCTCGACATTTCCAATCCGGCCGCCCCGGTTGTCGCCTCAACCAATAAGTACACGATGTACAACGAAGGCTGGAATGTCGGGATCGCCGGAAACCGGGGGATCGTCGTCGACTACTTCTCCGGCGTCTTTTTTATGAATTTCGCCGATATCAAGAAGCCCTCGATTATCGGGCGGTTTTTCACTCCGAGCTCCATCGTCTCCGTTTGCGGCCGGGACCGCTACGCCTACGCCGTGGGCGAGCTATCGGGAGCCCAGGTCGTCGACGTTTCCGACCCGGCCCGGCCCGTCGCCTTGGGCGGCTCGAGCATTTTCCGCGGCGTCCAGAACATCGTCTCGGATGGAAACAACGTCTACGTCACCGATCGCTGGTCAATCAAGGTGTTCGACGTCACCGACCCGGCCAAGCCCAAGCCGGGCAAGCCCCTGACCTTCACCGAGGGGATCCCGAGAACTCTGGTGATCAGGGGGAAGACCGGCTATCTCACGGCCGACAATTTCGGTTTCTATACGATCGATTTTTCGAATCCCGCCGATTTGAAAATTTCCGGCTCCTTCAAGCTCTCCGGCTTCACCTACGGATTGGCCGTCGCCGGCGATTACGCTTACCTCGCGAATAGCGATACCGGCCTCCATGTCCTCGATGTCCGGAAACCGGAAGCTCCGGCCGAAATCGCCATCGTCAAGCTCGCAGGTGAGCCCAGCGGCCTGGCCGTCCGGGACAAGCTCGCTTATGTGGCCGCCGGGCCCGAAGGCCTTCTGATCGTCGATATCGCCGATCCGGCCAAGCCGAAAACCCTGGGATCGCTGGCGTCGGATGACTTTGCGAGCGCCGTTGCCCTGGACGGACGCTTCGCCTATCTCGCCGACGGCCTGGCCGGGGTGAAAAAGGTCGATATTTCCAACCCCAACGCTCCGAAAATCGCGGCCTCGTTCGACACGCCGGGCGAAGCCCAGAATCTCTTCGTCCTGGGGAAGACGATCCTCGTCGCCGACACCAATTCCCTGATTATCCTGAAATAGGACGATGGCCCCCCGGCGGAGCAAAAACCTCCGGTCGGCAGAACGGCCCAGAAGTAATAACGTCCCTTGCGCACGGGTGACGCGGAGCGCCCACCCGGAGCGGCCCTTCCACCCGCTCCCCGCACAACAGCCCGCCGGCGGAGCATTAATCTCCGTTCGAATGGGCTTTCGCCCAAGGAAAATTGTGCTGAGATCGAGAGGAGACTCTCCCGTCGGACGGAAAGGTTTCCCAGAAGCCGCATAGCGGAAGGGGGCCCCAAAGATTGAGGGGGAAACCGAGGAAAAGGTTTCCCCCTCTGGCTTTGCCGTCCTACGCGACCCTTGGGAGCTAGGGCAACGGGCGGCGGGATATCCGCCCGCCCTGTTCCCCCTGCAACAGCCCCCCGGCGACGCATTGAACCCCGGCCGGGGGAACGGCCCTGAAGTGAAAAACGCCCTTCGCGCACGGGTGACGCGGAGCGCCCACCCGGAGCGGCCCTTCCACCCGCTCCCCGCACAACAGCCCGCCGGCGGCGCTATAATTTTCGTTCGAATGGGCTTTCCCGTTTAGAAGAATACGCTGAGATTGAGAGAGAACTCTCCCGCCGGACGGAAAGGCCTTCCAGAAGCCGCATAGCGGAAGGGGGCCCCGCCTCGGGGGGAACCGACGGGACTGGTTCCCGCGGCTGGCGGGAGGCCTTTCCGGCCCAAGGGAGAGTCCCAAAAATCAAAGCGCATTCGATTTATCCGTGGAAAGCCCCACCGAACGGACAAGTTGCGAAGCCGGGGCGGCTGTTGTATACTATCTCCCTGTTTTTTAAAAACTTACGGATCGAATTTATAGGTAAGGAGAAGTTTCGATGAAAAAAGTCATTATCATGGGCGCGGCCGGCCGCGATTTCCACAATTTTAACACCTATTTCCGCGACAATCCGAATTTCCAGGTTGCCGCCTTCACCGCCACCCAGATCCCGGACATCGCCGGACGCAAATATCCGGCCGTCCTGGCGGGCAAGATGTACCCCGATGGGATCCCGATTTTCCCCGAGGAAGAGCTCGACTCCCTGATCAAAAAGCATGACGTTTCCAAGGTTTATTTCTCCTACAGCGACACCGCCCACGAGTACGTCATGCATAAGGCCTCCCAGGTCCAGGCCGCCGGAGCCTCCTTCATCCTCCTCGGCCCGGATGACACGATGGTCAAGAGCACCAAACCGGTCGTTTCGGTCTGCGCCGTCCGGACCGGCTGCGGCAAGAGCCAGACCACCCGCAAAGTCGGCGGCATCCTGATCGCCAAGGGCCGCCGGGTCGCGGCCATCCGCCACCCCATGCCCTACGGCGACCTGGCCAAGCAGAAAGTCCAGCGGTTCGCCACCTACGACGATTTGGCCAAGCACCAGTGCACGATCGAAGAGCGGGAGGAGTACGAGCCCCACATCAAGGCCGGGATCATCGTCTACGCCGGCGTCGATTACGAAGCCATCCTCCGGGAAGCCGAGAAAGAGGCCGACGTCATCCTCTGGGACGGCGGCAACAACGACTTCCCCTTCTATAAATCCGACCTGGAAATCGTCGTCGTCGACCCCCACCGGGCCGGCCACGAGATGCTCTATTACCCCGGCGAGACCAATTTCCGGCGGGCCCACGTCCTGATCATCAACAAGATGGACACCGCCCCGCAGGCGGGCGTGGACAAGATCCTTGAAAACATCAAGAATTTCAACCCGACCGCGATCGTAATCAAGGCCAACTCCCCCACCCGCGTGGAAAACGGCGAACAGATCCGGGGCAAGCGGGTTCTGGTCATCGAAGACGGCCCGACCGTCACCCACGGCGGCATGCCTTACGGCGCCGGCGTGGTCACCGCCGAAAAATACGGCGCGGCCGAGATCATCGACCCGCGGCCGTTTGCGGTCGAGTCCATCGCCGCCACGTACGCCAAATACCCCCACATGAAGAAGATCCTCCCGGCCATGGGCTACGGCGACAAGCAGGTCGCCGACCTGGCCGCGACCATCGAAAAGGCCGACTGCGACCTGATCATCAGCGCCACTCCGATCGACCTGAACCGGCTGATCAAGACCCGCAAGCCGATGCTGCCGGTCGGCTACGACCTCGAGGAAATCGGCTCGCCGACGCTCGAGCAGATCCTGGCGAAATTCTGAGGCGCGCCAACCGAACGATGTCCGCCGCCAAACGCCGCCTCGCCTTGATCGCCTTCGGGGGCAACGCCCTTCTGTCGGAAAAGCAGAAGGGCACCCAGGAAGAGCAAATCGAGAACGCCGAACAGGCCGCCCGCCTGATGGCCTCCGTCGTTCGCAAGGGCTACGAACTGATCATCGTCCACGGCAACGGCCCCCAGGTCGGCAACCTCCTCATCCAGCAGGAAGCGGCGGCCGGCCACATCTCCCCCTATTCCCTCGATATCTGCAACGCCATGACCGAGGGCAGCATGGGCTACATGCTCGAGCGGGCCTTGGTCAACGAGTTCCGGCGCCATTCCGTCGATAAGGAAGCGACCACCGTTGTGTCAATGGTCCTGGTCGATAAAAACGACCCGGCCTTCGCCAAGCCGACCAAACCGGTCGGCCCCTTCTATAACGCCGAGCGGGCCAAGGCCCTGGCCGAAGAAAAGGGTTGGACCGTGGTCGAGGACGCCGGCCGGGGCTGGCGGAAAGTCGTGGCCTCGCCGAAGCCGATCGACGTCATCCCCAAATGGATCATCAACGACCTGGTCCGGGCGGGACGGATCGTCATCGCCGCCGGCGGCGGCGGCATCCCCGTCATTCTCAACGGCAACGGCCTCTACGAGGGCGTCGAGGCGGTCATCGACAAGGATTATGCCAGCAGCCTCATCGCCCGCGAAATCGGGGTCGACCTGTTCATCATCCTGACGGCCATCGACCGAGTCTGTGTCGACTTCGGCAAGCCGACGCAGCGCGACCTTCCGGTCCTTCCGGTCTCCGAGGCCAAGAAATACCTGGCCGAAGGCCAGTTCCCGCCGGGGTCGATGGGCCCGAAAATCCGGGCGGCCGTCGAATACATCGAAGCCGGCGGCAAGGAAGTGCTGATCACCGACGCGGCCCACCTCAAGACGGCTCTCCTAGGCCGATCCGGGACGCGCATCGTTAAAGACGCCTCTCATCCGAAAACCGAAGGAGCCCGCGCATGAAAAAAGACTTCATTTCCATCCACGACCTCACCCGGTACGAGTTCTTCGAGCTGATGGACCAAACCCAGAAGATCAAGGACGACCCGGAGGATTACCGGAAGAAGCTCAAGAACCAGATCCTGGCGATGGTCTTCGAAAAGCCCTCGCTCCGGACCCGGATGACGTTCGAAGTCGGCATGCTCGAGCTCGGGGGCAAGGCCATTTACCTGAGTCCCAACGAAATCCAGCTCGGAAAGCGAGAGACGGTTGAGGACGTGGCTCACAATCTCGAACGCTGGGTTGACGGGATCATGATCCGGACCTTCGCCCACGACAATATCGTCCGGCTGGCCAAGGCCTCCTCCGTCCCGGTCATCAACGCCCTGACCGATCTTCTCCACCCCTGCCAGGCCATGGCCGACTTCTTCACCCTGAAAGAACACAAAGGCAATATCTCCGAGATCAAGCTGGCCTGGGTGGGCGACGGGAACAACGTCTGCCACTCCCTGATGTTCGCCGCGGCCAAAGCGGGCTGCAAGATGAGCGCAGCCGTCCCCAAGGGATACGAGCCGAACGCCGAGATCGTCAAGCTGGCCCGCGAAGACGGCCAAGGCTCGAATTTCGAGCTGACCGTGACCCATGACCCGGCCGAAGCCGTCCGCGATGCCGACGCAATCTACACGGACGTCTGGACCTCGATGGGCCAGGAAGCGGAGAAGGAAGCGCGCCTCCGGCTCTTCGCCCCCTACCAGGTCAACGCGGCCCTGATGGCCAAGGCCAAGGACGACTGCGTCTTCATGCACTGTCTCCCGGCCCACCGCGGCGAGGAAGTTTCGGCCGAGGTGTTCGACGGGCCCCGGGCCATCGTCTTCGACGAAGCCGAAAACCGGCTCCACGCTCAGAAGGCGATCATGATCCGGTTGATGGCCGATTAAAGAGGACCCATGGAAAAGGACAACGCCCTCGTCCAGGTGACTCCGGACGACATCTCCTTCATCGAGAAGGAGCTGACCGCTTCCCGGAAGCCGGCGACGACCAGGGATCTGGCCGAGAAGCTGGCTTACCAGAAGACCGCCGGCGAACGAACCCGCGAGGTCAAAATCTATGATCCGTCGTGTCTTTACGACGTGGGCGACACGATCTACAAGGAATATGACGAGGACCTGACCATCGGATCGAAGGTCCACGAACGCTTCCAGGGCGCCGTCGTTCTGACCGTCATCCACAAGATCTTTTATAAAGACTTCGGCTGCGAAATGCTCGAGGTCGACTACACCGGCGGAGGGACCTTCCGCAAGTACATCGACTACATGAAGAAGGTCAAGACCCAGGTCATGCTTCCGGCCAACGAAGGCGGAACCAACGGGGTCTCCAAGATCATGCCGCAGGGGGAAGACCCGCGGCTGACCGAGCTGCCGATGACCGAACGCGACCTCAAGTCCCTGGAGCGGCACTTGAGGATCTCCCTGGCCAAATCGCCGGCCTTCTTTGTCTGGGGTGAGTGCTGGCAGCTCGCCGCGGCCCAGCCAGCGATCACCGAGGATCAGGTGAAGGCCATCGAAGACGACCTGACCGCGGCCGGGACCTCGGCCGGGACAACGGATCTTATCCAGAAACATTTCGGGCTGGAGCCGTCCAGCGATGCGTTCGACCTCCACTGCCTGGCCCTCAACCATCTTCTCGAATCCAAATATAAAAAAGACTTCATTCTCGTCCAGCCGGTCGGCTGGGGCCGTTGGATGCTTAAAAGCACGCTCGCCGCTATGCCCGAAGGCCTCCCCCTGTCCGCCCCGGCGGCCGCGCTGCCGGAATTTGACGGGACGGAAATGATTCCGATCACGCCCTTCCACGAATTCCCGCTCAAAGTCTACCTCGGCTGGCGGGAAATCCTCTCCGGCGGGGTCAAGATTCCCAAGGGATTCAATCGCGAGCTGGCCCAGGCCCGGGAATACATCTTCACCGACGCCGATGAAAAGCGCGACTACACCGTCCATTATTTTCCAAACCAGAGCTATTTTCTGGGTTTGAAGGAATTTTTCGAGGCCGCTTCGATCCCCCAGGGCACAAGCATGACCCTGGAGAAATGCGGACCTGTCCGGTTCAATTTCTGGATCAAGAAATCCAAAAAAAAGATCCAGGTCGCCAAGATGACATACGCGGCCGAGGGCGACGTCTTCGCCGAAGCCGGCGAGACGGCGACCCTGGCGATGCCCAACAAGATTATCTACCTCGAGCTCGAGCAGCTCCAGAAGCTCACCCCCCTGATTCCTCAGCGGGAAGGCCTCGACATCAAAGGGCTCCTGGTCCTGATCTTCAAGCATTTCAGCTTCCAATCGGCCAACTTCTCCCTTCACTACCTCCGGGCCTACCACCTCATCGACGTGCTCCGGCGGACAACCCAGGAAGACGTCGAGCTTACCCTTCTCAACAGCCCCGAGTTTGAGAAGTCGGATAAGAAAAAAGGCATCTTCTACTACCACGAAACGCCTTCGGAGGCGCCGGTCGAGGCGCTGGAAGAAGCGGCCGAAGCCCCGGTCGAAGCGGGCGCGGCCGAGGCCGAGATGACCTCGGACGAATTCCTCGAACACGAGTTCACCATTCTCGAGCAGGCTCCGCCGCCGAAACCGCCCGCCCCGGTCGTCCCGGCCGAGGAGCAAGCGGCCATCGCCGAGGCCGAGGCGGAGCTGGAAGCCTTCGAGGAGAAGAAAAAGATCCCGGCCGAGAAAGCCCCGGCCGCCGCGCCGAAAAAAGACCGGGAAAAGAAAAAGCTCAACATCGAGAGCGACCGCCGGCCGAAAACCCGCAAGAGCGAGCGCCGGGTCAAGGAAGAGGAAATCGAGCTCCTGGAATCGGAGCGCGAGGCCCTCTTTGCCGAAAAGGCCGCCGAAGACGAGAGCCCGGAAACCGGAGCCGGAAGCGAAGCCGGCGCGGCTGAAGCGGCCGCCGAAGCGGCCAAACCGGCCGGGCCCGGACCGCTGGGAGCCTTCGGAGGCGGAATGTTCGCCGAGAAGCTCAAAGTCGCCCTGAAAAAGAAGCGCGAAGAGCCGGCCGAAGACGAGAAAGAAACGCCCGAAAAATCCTGATCCGCCCGGGCCGGTCTTATTCGATCTCATGGACGCAAAAAAAAGCCGTTTGATGTCTCTCGGATGGGGACCGGCCTTCCTCCTGGCCTTCCTCTTAATCGGGCCGCCCGCGGCCCGAAGCCAGGCCGACCCGTTTCAGCCGTCCGGCAGGTTCCGGGCCGATTTCGGGATCGACTCGCTCGAACGGAAATACTACCGGCCCCAGTTCAGCCTGGCCGGACTGCTCTCCGGGGCGAAAGACACCCTGGTCTTTTTCGACCTGAGCTACTTCCAGAAAATCAACGGCGACCTCCAGGGCCCCATCGACTTCTGGGTCAAAGCGGGAGCGGTCGTCCGGGTCTCGGATGTCCTGTCCTTCGAGACCAGCTTCAACCACCTCTGCCGCCACCAGACGTCAATCTTCAGCCCCCGGATTCTGAACATCAACGAGTTCATCGGCCGGGTCTGGACGCGGAGCGGAACCATCCGGGCGGGCTTCGGCTTCGGGGTCTTCGTCAATTCGACCAAAGGGCATAACGCCCTGGCCATCCTGAACCTGGAAGCGACTCGGATTTTCCTCCCCGAGATCTCGTTTGCCGGCGAGGTGAAGTGGGTGAATTTTTCCGACCTTGTCTACGAAGCGGAAATGGCCGTCACCTTACTCCCCGGAACCGACCTGGTCATGTCCGAGATTAAGCCGTACCTGCTCCCCCGTTCGACTCAGCTTTCCGTCCGGTTGCGATCGACGGAAGTCCGGAGCAAGCTCCTCGACGCCTTCGATCTGTCCGGCAGCGTCTATCCGTTCTACGACATCTACAAGCTCCAGGTCGACGGCACATTCCGCCTGGTTCCCGTCGACACATCGTCCCGGCGCCTGCTTTTCGATATCACCTTCCGCTCCCCCGTTTTGGCCGGCTCGGGATTCTGGGGCCAGTTTTATCCCGACCGGATGATGTATCTGGTCGCGGCCGAATACGAATGGCCGATCGGGCGGTTTTTCGGAGCCTGGTACGGCCGGTATTTCGTCGACATGCCCGTGGACAAGGACGAGCCGTTCAAGGCCAGCGCGGCCACCGGCCTGGTCCTGAGGAATCAGACAGATTTCAATCGGCTCCGCGTGCCCCTTCGCTTCGAAATCCGGGCCGGATACGATCTCAAGTACGATTACGACCTCGCCTTCAAGGCGGGAATCAACACCACGGGAAGCGGAAAGATGAGGGCTGGACTGGAAGTCCGGATCGAAGCCAACGGCGAGCGCCGGGCAGCCGAGGGCCGGATGTTTCTCGATTTCGGCCGCGGCGTTTCACTACGGCCGTTTTTTGGTCTCCGCCGGATCACACCCCTAGCCGGAGAGTCGGCCTCCGACGGGAAGTTCGAGCGGATCCTGACCGCCGGATTGTCTTTCTTTAAGTGGTTTAACTGAAAGCAGGGGGGTCAGGTCTTAATTTTTAACTTTTTTCACAGACCTGGCACTCATGGGGTCACGTCTTGAAAATAATTAAAAATTAAGACCTGACCCCTTTGTTTTCGCCTTCCACGATTTCCCGGTTCGATCCCTTCCTTCGCGTGATCCCCATTTCATCGAGAAGCTCCAGAAGCGGGATCGCGTATTTCCGGGTAAGCCCGGTCAGCCCCTTGAACTCGGCGATCGAGATTTCCCGGCGGCCGGTCGCCCGGAGCTTGGCCACGATCTCGTCGAGCCAGGGCCGGTGAACGTAAAAACCGTCGGTTCCGGCAACGATCCGCTTCCGCTCGATCAGAATATCCAAAAGCAAAGCGTGCGCCTCCGGCGATAATTTCATTGTTTCGAACACTTCGGCCGGAGAGACCGAGCGGGCGCGCCCGGCGAAGCATTCCTCCTCGATCTTTCGAAGGAGAATCTCCTCCCGCTCGGGCAGCTCCCGGACGAATCCGGCCAGGGCATACATCCCGTGATCTTCCCGGAGCTTGCCCTCGTGGACGAGCGTTTTCAGGCAGAGGCGGAGGATCGGGCTGGGGATGTCGTACCGCTCCTGGATCTTTCCCAAGGCCACGCCTCGCTCCTTGACATGGGAGGAATGGAATTTCTCCAGGAAAGAAGTGAATTTTCCCTCGAAGTAATCAATCGCCTCCCGGGCCAGGAGGTGGAGCGGCGAGAACGAAATGATGCGGATCCGGCCTTCCTCCTCCAGGGACCGGGCCAAGTCAGCCAACCCGGTAAAATCAGGCGGGAATACGCCGGCCAGGTCTTTTTCCTTGATTCCCTGAAGCCCGAAGGCCTTGGCCAGGGCGACGAGCTTGGGACCGTCTCCGGCCGGGAGGCGTTTGGGAACGGGAGGATGAGAGGCGCGCATAAGGATCTTCTTGCCGGGAAGGATTTATTCTACGAGAATCCTGCGGTAAAGCAAAGGGGTCAGGTCTTAATTTTTGATTTTTTTTAAAGACCTGGCACTCTTGGGGTCACGTCTTGAGTTTTTTTTCAAATTTAAGACCTGACCCCCCTGCTTTTTTTCCTCCGGCGGCAAAACCAGGCTCATTCGGCGGAGAAGGGGGTCGACGGAGGCGATCTGGACCTTGAGGCTCTGGCCGAGCTCGTACTGCCGGCCGGTCCGCTTCCCGGTCAGGGCGCCGCGCGACCGCTTGGCGAAATAATCCCCGCCCAGGTCGTCGAAGGCCAGCATCCCCGAGACAAAGAAATCGTTCAGCTCGACGATTAACCCGCTTCGGGACATATCGATGATCGTCCCGGACACGACGTCGCCCAGCCTCTCTTTGAGGAACCGGTAGATCCGCCATTCGACGAGGTCTTTTTCGGCGGCCGCGGACTTGCGCTCCTGCTCGGACGCATGGAGGGCCGCGGCTTCCAGGTCGGGATTCCGCGTCTCGCACCCGGCCAGGTCGGCCTTGAGCAGGCGGTGAATGACGAGGTCCGGGTAGCGCCGGATCGGAGAGGTAAAATGCGTGTAATCCTTCAGTCCCAGACCGTAGTGGCCGGACTGTTCGGACGAATACTCGGCCAGCCGGAGCGACCGGAGAATCCGGATGTTGACGAATTTCTCGATCGGGGTTCCTTCGGCGGCCCTGATCGCGGCCTGAAGGTCGCGGGAGGAAATCCGGCCGGACGGGAGGAGAATGTGGAAGAAGGCCAGGGTCTCCCGGAGCTCGTTGAGCCGGTCGGGGTCCGGATTGTCGTGAAAACGATGAAGAGAGGGGACGCCGCGGAGACGGAGATATTCGGCTACGGCCACATTGGCCGTGACCATGAATTCCTCGATGAGCTTATGGGCTTCATTGGGAGCGAAGACCTCGATCGAGGCGACTTTCCCTTCCTGGTAAACCAGCTCCGGCTCGACCAGGTCGAAGTCCAGACTCCCGCCGGCCATCCGCCTCCGCCGGAGCTTTTTCGCCAGTTCATGCAAGTCCAGGAGGTCGGGAACGATGTCCGGAAAAGCCGCCCGCTCGGCCGGGTCGTTCTCCAGGATCTTGAAGACCGAGGTGTAAGTCATCCGCTCGGCGGTCCGGATGACCGACGGATGGAAAGCCGAGCCGATCCGCGCGCCGTCCTTGTCGAAATCGCAGACCACGGACACGGTCAAGCGGTCGACGCGAGGCCGGAGCGAGCAGATGTTGTTGGAGAGCGGTTCCGGGAGCATCGGCAGGGTCAGGCCGGGAAAATAGACGCTCGTCCCCCGGGCATAGGCCTCCGCGTCCAGGGCCGACCCCGGCCGGACATATTCGGAAACGTCGGCGATATGAACCCCGAGCCGGAAGCCTCCGTTGCCGCGCCGGGAGATCGAGACGGCGTCGTCGAAATCCTGGGCCGTTTCGCCGTCGATGGTGACCGTCCGCCATCCCCGGTAATCGACCCGGCCCGGATAATCCTCAGCCGGAGGGGCCGCGGCGATCTTTTCCGCTTCGGCCGTGACCGCTTCCGGAAACTCCGCGGCCAGACCGTATTTGCGGATGATGATCCGCGCATCCACGCCCGGCTCGTCGGGCTTGCCGAGAACCTCGACGATCTTGCTCTCGGCCCGGTCGACGGAGATG
>Ga0105099_10000683_pt1 | contig 22662 bp, 18 predicted proteins | sample PPLLak3cmMay2015_2_FD_79138 | JGI IMG/M metagenome (GOLD analysis project Ga0105099, IMG submission 79138) | Freshwater sediment microbial communities from Prairie Pothole Lake near Jamestown, North Dakota, USA - PPLs Lake P8 Core (1) Depth... | ecosystem: Environmental > Aquatic > Freshwater >... | reverse complement strand
GTGGAGGAGGGGATGAAGGTGACCGCGTTCGACGAACAACTGGAGAACACCCGGCGCATGCTGGCCGATATCCTCCTCTCCGAGCACAACGACGATTGCATCACCTGCGAGCGCGACGGCGACTGCCAGATCCAGGACCTGGCGTTCCGCTATAACCTCGACACCCCGAAACGGAAATTCCCCCCGGTCTGGAAGGAGGTCTGCCGGCCCCACGACGATTCGGCTCCGGTGCTCTTCTACGACTCATCCAAGTGCATCAAGTGCGAACGGTGCGTCAAGGCCTGTTTCGAGATCCAGGGCAAGGGAGTCCTGAGCATGGCCCAGCGCGGCATGCACAGCCATGTCGTCGCCGGCCTCGGTCAGTGGTCAGGTTCGGAATGCGACGGCTGCGGCGAATGCGTCCAGGCCTGCCCGGTCGGTGCCCTGATGGAAAAGCCGGTCTACGGAGCCAAGGTCAAGAAGAAAGATATCCAAAAAACGGTGGTCACCACTTGTCCCTACTGTGGCGTCGGCTGCCAGCTCGAACTCTGGGTCAAAGACGGCAAGATCGCCAAGATCAAGGGGGCGGATGTAATGCCCAACTTCGGCGCCTCCTGTGTCAAGGGGCGGTTCGGGCTCGATTTTGTCCAGCGCCCCGACCGTCTGACCAAACCCCTGGTCCGCCGTGACGGCAAGCTGGTGGAGACCACCTGGGACGAGGCCCTTGACCTGGTGGCAAGCAAGCTCGGCGCCATCAAAAAAGAGCATGGTCCGGCGGCCCTGGCCGGCCTTTCTTCGGCCAAGTGCACCAACGAGGAGAACTTCGTTTTTCAGAAATTCGTCCGTACCGTTTTCGGCTCCAACAATGTCGACCACTGCGCCCGCCTGTGTCACGCCTCGACCGTGGCCGGCCTGGCCCGCTCCTTTGGATCCGGCGCCATGACCAACTCCATCGAGGAACTGGAACGGGCCGAGGTTATCCTGGTCACCGGTTCGAATACCACCGAGACCCACCCGGTCATCGCCAACCGCATCAAACGGGCGGTCCTGTTCCACGGCGCCAAGCTCATCATCGTCGATCCGCGCCGCATCGACCTGGTCAAGTATGCGGAAAAGTACGGCGGCCTCTGGCTGCGTCAGAAGAATGGCAGCGATGTCGCCTGGGCCAATGGGATGATCCAGGTCATCATCAGCGAGGGGCTGCTCGCGGAGGAGTTCATCAAGACCCGCACCGAGGATTTCGATGCCCTGAAAAAGATTGTCGCCGGGTACACTCCGGAAAAGGTGAAGAAAATCACCGGCATCCCGGCCGAGCAACTCCGCCAAGCAGCCCGTTTATATGCGCAGGCCAAGAGCGGATCGATCGTTTACTCGATGGGGATCACCCAGCACACCACCGGCACCGACAATGTCATGTCCATGGCCAACCTGGCCATGGTCACCGGCAACCTGGGCCGGGAATCGGTCGGCGTCAACCCCCTGCGGGGGCAAAACAATGTCCAGGGAGCCTGCGACATGGGCGCCCTTCCCAACGTGTTTCCCGGTTACCAGGCGGTTACCGATACCGCCCTGCGGGAGAAGTTCGAAAAGGCCTGGAACGTCAAGCTGGATGACAAGGTCGGTTTGACCATCGTCGAGATCATGCACCAGGCGGCCGAGGGCAAGATCAAGGGGCTCTACATCATGGGCGAGAACCCCATGATCTCCGACCCCGACCTCGGCCATGTCAAACAGGCCCTGGAGAACCTTGATTTTCTTGTAGTTCAGGACATCTTCCTGACCGAAACCGCGCAAATGGCCGACGTGGTGCTGCCGGTGGCCTCCTTCGCCGAAAAGCAGGGAACCTTTACCAATACCGAGCGTCGTGTCCTCTGGGTGGAAAAGGCTATCCCCGCTCCCGGCGAGGCCCGGATCGACTGGGAGGTCATCCGTGACGTCAGCACCCGGATGGGCTATAAAATGGACTACCGAAGCCTGGAGGATATCATCCGCGAGATCAACCTTCTGGTGCCCCAATATGGGGGGATCACCTATGATCGCCTCAAGCGCGGTGAAAAGCTGCAATGGCCTTGCCCCAACCCGGAGCACCCGGGGTCCAAATTCCTCCACCGCGACCGTTTTACCCGTGGACTGGGCAAATTTTTCCCCATCGACTACATCCCTCCGGCCGAATGGCCCGACGCCGAATATCCGTTCCTCCTCTCCACCGGGCGGCTGCTCTACCACTACCACACCGGTTCCATGAGCCGGCGCACCGTCGCCCTGCCCCAGTATGTGCCCGGACCGTTCATGGAGATGAATACCGTTGATATGAAAAGAATGGGGATTGCCGATGAAGAGAAGGTCAAGGTCAAAAGCCGCCGCGGCGAGATCGTCATCCCGGTCAAGGAGAGCGGCCGGGTCGACACCGGATCGGTCTTTATCACCTTCCATTTCGCTGAAGCCGCAGCCAATCTCCTGACCAACGACGCCTTCGATCCGATCGCCAAGATCCCGGAGTTCAAGGTGGCGGCATGCCAGGTGGTCAAGCTATGATGCCGGATCGGGTGATCCGATCCGATCGATAGATTTTCGATTTTTTCAAAGGAGAAATCGCACATGTCAAATTCGCAAGGGAATCGTTGGTTGATTGCCATTATGGGTACGGCTCTGCAATTGGTCCTGGGTACGGTCTACGCCTGGAGCTATTTCCAGAAGCCGGTCATGACCACCTTCGGCTGGTCGAACGTGCAGGCGATGTGGATCTTCAGCCTGGCCATCTGTTTCCTGGGTATCGGTGCCGCCTTGGGCGGTGTCAAACTGCCCAAGCTGGGCCCCAAGAAACTGGCCATTACCGGTGCCATCATGTGGGGGGCCGGCTGGTTGATCAGCGCCCTGGCCATCTCCATGCACAGCCTGGTACTGTTCTACATCGGGTTCGGGATCATCGGCGGCCTGGGGCTCGGCTTTGGCTATGTCACCCCGGTGGCCACGGCGGCCAAGTGGTTTCCCGACAAGAAGGGCTTCATCACCGGCATGGTGGTCATGGGCTTCGGCTTCGGTGCCCTGATGATGTCCAAACTGATCGGTCCGGCTCTGATGGGCGGCTTCAACAGGGCGTTGACGTCCATCCCGGCGGATGGGGTCATTGATGAGTCCGTGAGGGCCACCCTGACCGGAGAGCTTTCCAGTGTCTTCCTGTATGCCGGCTTGATCCTGCTGATTTTAGGGCTCGCCGCGGCCTCGGTCATGAAGAATCCTCCGGCCGGATATATCCCCGCCGGATTCACTCCTCCGGCCGTCAGCGCCGCTGCCAAGGGCGGGGAAGAGAAGCTCACCAGTAAAATCTGTCTCACCTCCAGCAAGTTCATCAGAATGTGGCTGATTTTCTTCCTGAATATCTCCGCCGGCATCATGTTTCTGGGGCTGCAATCCCCGATGATGCAGGACCTGCTCAAGAAAACGGGATCGACCCTCGATGCCGCCGGACTGGCCGCCGCCGGTGCTACCCTGATCGCCATCAGCTCGCTCTTCAACGGCATCGGCCGCTTCTTCTGGGGCGGGCTCTCCGACAAGATCGGCCGCATCCAGGCTTTTCGTTTGATTCTGGGATCGCAGGTGCTGGTTTTTCTGGCCCTGATCTGGGTCGGCAATCCCTTGATTTTCGGCGTTCTGGTCTGTTACGTGCTGCTCTGTTACGGCGGCGGTTTCGGCACCATGCCGTCCTTTGTCGGTGACATCTTCACCGCCAGGCTGATGCCCGTCATTTACGGCAGCATCCTGACCGCCTGGTCGGTCGCCGGTATTGTCGGCACTCAGATCGCCGCTCTGATCAAGGACAAGTTTCAGGCCAATGCTCCCACCTACACCTTCATCACCGGCGCCATTCTGCTGAGCGTCGGCGTGATGATCGCCTTCACCCTCAACAACCGTTCTCTGGCCGAAGAGATCAAATAAACGACCAAGCATCCCCCTCGTCTTCAAAGGTCCGGAGCCGAAACCTTTTCGTGTCGGTTTGCGTCTCAGGATTCTGGAGGAAAGATGAACATCACCAACCGAATACTTTTCGTCTGCCTGTTGATCGGGGGTCTTCTGGTTCCCCGGACCGCTGCTTCTCTTCTCGTTGAGCAGGAGGCGAGCGAGCAGAAGCCGGGGTTATGGACCCGGGCGGTCGCATTCATGGAGCAGCAGCCAAAGAGGATCCCCGGGAAATTTCTGTCCCGGCTGGAGATGATCGACCGCAAGGGAAAGGTTACGGAGGCCTTCGATCAGTGGTATTCCCTCAATCGTGATGAGGGGGGAAAGTACAGGCAGTATTTATTGAAAGCAGTCAGAAACGGCATAGATGTGACCGAGCGGGAGCGGAAGGCTTTGCTCAAGTCCGAAGCCAAGAAAAAGCAAAGGGCGGGAGATCAGAATGGATTCTCCTATAACTGGGGTGACACCCCTCTGAATGCCGCCAAACAGGACCTGGTGCAGGTCAGTGTGGGCGATGAACGGCAGACTTTGTTCGGTCGCTCCTGCCTGCGGTTCGATTTTGTCCAGATGATCGAACGGGGAAAGCCCGAGCAATTGAAAGGGATGGCCTGGATCGACGAGCAGTCGGGCTGTCCGGTGAAGATTGAATTTACCCGGGACCCGTTGCCCCGGTTCGTCAAGTCGTTCTGGTCGGTATACCGGTTCGATGCCGAACCGTCGGGGGTTTGGGTGCTGCGCGAGATGAACATGGAAGGGGAGGGGGGGCTGCTGGTCATCAAGAAGCATTTCCGTTCGACCATCACCTTCGATGAGTTCCAGGCCTACTCCGACCCCGAAAAGTGAGATCGGCTGGTCTTTTGCTCTTATGAATAGACAATGGGAGGAATGATGGACAGGAAACAGATGGTGTCATGGATGGCAATATTGTTGATCGCCCTGCCGACGGTGACGCGAGCCGGCGGTGGGCACCGCTTTACAGTGGCCCTGGACGGGGGCGGCACCTGGGGAGCGGCGTTGCACGCCCGCCTGGCAGCCGTCGAGATCGGCTTTCGGCTGATCGGCAGCCTGGATATCCGGGCCGGATACACCCATTATTTCAGTCCCAGGTTTTGGGATGAAGATGATCCCCGGCAACGGCTGGGAGCGGGCACGGTCGGTTTGCACTTCACATCGCCCCTGGGGCGCACCGGTCTGCACTGGTCGGCGCGCATGGATGGAGGGATTTTTCGCCAGCGCTATGGCTACTCGTGGCCGCAAGGGGGCGACCTCCCTGTCAACAACGAATTCGGCTTCGGCCTCGGGTTGGGCCTGCAACGGATGTTTTCCTCGTTGATCGGTCTGCGGTTCTCGATCCGCGGCTGGACTTTTTTTCAAAAGGATTCTTTCTTCGGCGAAGCCTGGCCGGAAACCAACCTGGGAGTTTTGATCGCATTCTAGTCAAACGGCGCGAAGAAAAAGAATACGGCTTGCAATTTTCTATCCATTGGTATAAGTTGGGATGGTATCCGATCGGTCGAGCGGGACAGACAGCTCCGATCGGAGACCGCATCCGGCAGGGCCGGATGGGCTGCTTTGGTTTTTTTTGGAAAAAAGAGTAAGGAGCGGAGGAAACATGAAAAGAAGTTTGTTGTTCATGGTGGTTGTGTCTCTCGGCTTGCTGATCGGAGCCTGCAGTAAGAAACCGGTGAAAACCGAACCAAGCAAGGAACCGTCCGCGGTTGAACGGATTGACGAAAAAACCCCGGTCGCCGACAGATCTACCCTATCGGAAGAGAGGGCAACCCCCGAGGACAGCGGCCGGGAGGGAGAGCTGAAGCGGATTCATTTCGATTTCGACAAATACTTCCTCCGGGAGGACATGAAACCGGTTCTGCAACAGAATGCGGAGTGGCTGTCGAAGCATCGAAACACGGAATTGCTGATCGAAGGCCACTGTGACGAGCGGGGCACCATCGAGTACAATATCGCCCTGGGTGAAAAGAGAGCGGAAGCAGCCAAGCAGTACCTGGTCCAGCAGGGAGTGAGCGCCGGCAGAATCCGCGTGCTCTCCTATGGAAAGAGCAAACCGCTGGTTGCGGGAAATGACGAGGCATCCTATTACCAGAACCGGCGGGCGGAGTTCGTCCTCACCAAGAAATAGCGGTGATCATCGTCCTGGCGAAGACCACCTCCGGGGATCAGAGTGGATGGTGCTTGATCCAGGAATGGACGAAGAAGGCGACGAAGAGAAGGGAGAGAGAGAGGAGCAGGAAGCCGGTCAGGCGGTTGGAAGCGGCCGGCCGGTGGCGGAAGAACTTTTCGAACAGGGGCCGGGACAAGGCCATCAAAACAGCCTGGTAGGAAAAATATCCGCTGAAGACGATCAGAAAGAACAACATGGCATTCCAGGGGCCGGGAGGGGCGGTCCAACCCATTTTTCGCAGGAAAGCCAGGATGATCATCCAGGAGCCGACGGTCAGGGGATAGGAGACCCCCAGTGAAAACCCCTTGATCCAGCCGTCGCGCCTTTTTCCCCGTTTTTTCTGCTGATGGACCTGGGTGCAATCGCCGGCCGGATGGTTTCCTGTGTGGAGCGCATGGAGGCCCAGGACAGCGCAGACCAGGGCGGCCAGGAGAAAGATGAACCCCTCGGCGGGGGTGTCTTTCAGTTTCAGCAGGGGGCGGATGCCGATCAAAGCGGCGGTGGCCCAGGCGGCGTTGGCCGTGGCTCCACCCAGAGCAATGAACCAGGCTTTGGGCCGGGCCTGTTCCCAGGCGGTACGCAGCATCTCGAGGCTGCAGGGGCCGACCGGAAAGCCGAAACCGAAACCGGCCAGAAACGTGGCCGAATAGAAGAGGATGTAGCGGACGGCGATCATGCGTGCAGTTTCTGCCCCAGCCGCTTCTGGACGGCGCGGGCGAAGGGGATGGGAATGAACGGGGGGAGTGTGTGGTGAACCTTTCGCAGGGAGAGAAAAATCCAGCGGTGTTCCAGGAGATTGACATGGGCCAGGTAATCCCAGAGGGGGGGAGTCACCAGGGTCACCTCTTTGCCGACCCGCAGCAGTTCGGCGAAGAAGCGGACCGGATCGTCGACGTGCTCCATGGTGTGCGAGCAGAGAACCGTGGCAAAGGCTTTATCGGGAAAGGGAAGCCGATGGATGTCCTCGACCAGGATAAAATTGGGCGGGTCGCCATAGCGATGGATATCGGCGTTGACGCCGCCGCCGTCGGTGAATCCGCTGCAGATGTTGAGATCCCACTTCTGCCGGCGCAGGGTCCGCACCTTGAGAACCCGGTAACTCAGCAGGTTCAACAGCAGCCCGATGCCGATGAAGAGGGCTAGGAAGACCAAAGCGGGGATCATCCGACTCCTGTGTCCGCTGAGAATCGCCGGCTATTCATGAAGGGTGGTGAGAATCTGCAGCAATAGCGGTTCGCTTGCTGCGGCTTCCCCGGTCGGAAAGCGGAAGGCCAGAAATACCTGGTCGCCGTTCTTTTTACGCAACAGATATGTCTCAACGACGACGGGAACGGGGATTGAGGACTCAGCCCGGTCCCCGATCTGCTTCTTTCCCATGATCAGTCGTTCCACCGGTTGGCCGGGAGTTGTCACCCCGACAAACGTCGTCTTGGCGTACTCCTGAAGATCGGGATCGCTCATCTCCATCTGCCGGACCGTCTCCACCGTGAAGAGCACGGCGGTCAGTGAGAGTTTTTCCTGTTCGGGCGTCGCCTCTTTCGGGCAGACCATGAGCAGCGCGTCTAGTCCCGCTTTGGCCGGCACTGAAAATTCGGCAGCGGTCGAGAATTTCAACCCATGCAGTTCGTAGGTAAAAGGCTGAGCGGCTGCATTCGGAAATAAAGTAAGGAAGAGGATCCCCAAGACAATACCCAATTGGATTGCTGGTCGTTTCATGGGGTTATTGTACGGAAATCCCCGGGCAAAGGCAAGGGTGTCGACGAATCGCAGATGGTGTCCTCCTCGATGCGTGATCCAAACCTATAAACGAACGCGAAGGGAAAAAAGTTTTCAGGACTGCAAGTGCGCCCTTGGTTTTAAGCTTGGATTTTTTTTGTCGCCTTGAACCGGATTTGCGAAACCAATCCGAGCATGCCCCAAATGACCAGGGTGAAAAGGACAGTCACCCACAGGGGTGGTTTACCCAGCACCAGCAGAATGGTGATAGCGGCGCTGAAAACAGCGACGGCAAGCGGCCACCAGAAACCGGGTTTCCGGACCATCCGGATTTCGGCGACGACGAACCCGGCCAGGGCCAGGATCCACATCAAAAATTCCAGGCTCAGAACCAGCATCGATCCGGCCTTCCGGCCCTCGGCTCGATCCCGGATGCCGAGCATGCTCTGGCGCATCATCACCAGGTCACCGACATCCAGCGCCAGGTAAAACAGGAGGTACGGGGATACCCATCTGTAGGTCAGGCGGACCCGGGTCAGCAGCCTGGTGTGCCCGGGATCGAGCGGGACCAGGGCCCAGACCCAGCTCAAGTTCCCCCGCTCGTCCCACCAGAGCATCCACTGCGGCGGATTCAGTTCTTTCACCCGGAATCCCATCCTGCCATCGGGGCTCATGGGGATCAGGTCGCCGGCATGGAGATGCTGGAATTGCGGGAGGATTTTCTCGGCGCTCCTTCTGGCCAGGTTGTCGATCAGGTCGTAGCTGTACCAGCCGGCACGTTGCATGCCGATCTGCTGCAACCAGGGCCAGATTTTTTCCGGCGGGGCGGCGATGGTCACCGCCCGGGTGGCATCGAACTTCGGCGCGGCTACGATCTCATCGCCGGGCAGTGGGCGTCGAACCTCATCCCGGGTGGCTCCCCATTTCAACTGAAATGGCCGATAGAAAACGAAACAGGCGGCCAGCGCCAACGTCAAGGCCAAGGCCAGCCGGCCCAGAAAGCGGATGGTCTTTACGCTCCGTTTCGTTTGCATAACGGATGTTTCTGTCTTCACCGACCCAGTAAAGCACAACCGGCAAGTAAAAAGCAAGGAGAAACCAGATTCATACTCCGGCAGTCCGGCCGGGGCGTTGGGGGGAAACGCTCCCGGCCGGTTTATATGCGGGGTGAGGAGGGCTTTACCAGTTCCAGCGGTAGGTGAACTTCATCATGAAGATGTTGTCGCCCTTGGCCGCGAACAGATCGCCAAGGTCCCGACCCAGGCGGAACTCCCCGGGGTTGGCGTAGTCGGCGCGGTTTTGCGTCCAGACCAGGTAGAAGAGCGAGCCGGGCCGGTATTCCCAGCGCAGCACCACCGTACCGCGCAGCGACTTGACATTGAAATCGGGGTCGGCGAAGGAAAAGGAGCCGGCTGCGCCGCTGCCGTCCGGATCGACGGTGTATTCCCCGTTGTCCTTGACCAGGGTCGAGAAGCCGTCGCTGCCGTAGAGGCGATAGTCGTAGGTCTTCGGCCGGGAGAACTCTTTGAACCGGTCGAAGCGGCCGACGGCGATGAATGGCTGCAGGTAAACTTGCAGGCTGAGGCGCGGGTTGAATATCCAGTTGATGCGGATGACGCTGGAGATCACCTTCTGCCGGAGGCGGCCGAACACGTAGCGGCTGCCGAAGGTGTCGCTCATCAGGGGATCGGCCACGGTCTTGATCCACTGGGTTTCGGTATTGCTCACCGAATAGGCGGGGCCGATGGAGAGGCTGATATTCCCCTTCGGTTTCCAGCGCAGTGAGAGTTCCCCGTTCCAGTTCAGACCGTCGTCGGGGCGGTTGTACAATCCTGAAAAAAAGCCGAGGACCAGCTTCTTCCGGTTGTCGGAGGAGATATTCAGGTCGGCCTGGTATCCATGAGGGGTGACCGCCAGGGGTCCGCCCCGGGTCAGGTCGTTGCTGATCGTGGCGGGGTTGTAGGCGAGCATCAGTTCGCTCCGCCAATAGTTGAGTAACTCCGCGCCGGCGTTGAAGAGAATCCCTTCCCAGGTACGGTTGCCGTCGAAGTCCTGGTTGCGGAACGCGCCGGCGAACAACTGGGCACTGCGGAAGACCTTGCCCGGCTTGGTCCATTGGTAGAGGAACAGCGCATGCCCGTTGATGCGGTCGGAACTGCCGTATTGGAAACCGGCGTCGTTGGGGTCGAATCCAGGCGAGAGCGCTCCCAGGGCGAGGTTCATGATGAAATTGCCCTGTTGCTTGTTGAGGACCAGTCGGCCGCCCCAGCCCGACAGGGAGGTGGCGTTGGGATCGAGGCGGAGGTGGTCGGCGTCGGGGCGCTGGAAGTAGTGGAGCGCTGAGCGCTGCAGCCGGAGGATACTCTCGGGACTGCCGCCGATCGAGGTTCCGCCCAGCCAGCCTCCGATCACCCACGATTTTTTCTTGTCGAGAAATTTCCAGCCGTCGACGGCGGCGGTGAAGGCATTGCGGTTGAGGAGCCCCTGGAGCTGATCGGTCCGCAGGTCGCGGGCGGTGATGGTGGAAATGAGGCCGATGCCGCTCATCCCCTGGTTGAAATCACGTTGCAATCGCAGGGTTCCGTAATAGGTGAACGGTTCGACCTCCTCCTGTTCCCGAGAAAAACCGGTGTCGAGGTGCCCGTATTCCCTGGCGGTGAAGGCGTTGACCCAGCCGATATTCCAATTGCTGCCTAGTTTTCCGCTCAGTTTGAAGGCGCTGAGGATCGTGGTCCGGTCAGGATAGTCGGCATACCCGTCTCCGTTCACCTGACCGCGCGGCGTACGGCCGATGCGCCGGCTGTAGAAAAAGGTGGGCGACGGCCAGGCGATGTTGGCATTGATGTACAAACCGCCGCGGCCGAAGCCGTTGAACATGTCGCCGCCCTCGATGAAAAAGGGGCGCTTCTCCTCGAAGTAGGTCTCGTAGGCCGAGAGGTTGATGACGGCCGGATCGACCTCCACCTGACCGTAATCGGGATTGATGGCGGCGTCGAGGGTGAGATTGCTCTTCATGGCCCATTTCAGGTCGAGACCGGCGTTGCCCAGATAGTCGTTCCCGGTCTGGAAGGGATTGCCCTCCTGGCGCGGGGTGAATGCCGCCTGCCCCACCAGATAGGGCCAAAGCTCGATCCGCCCCTTGGGGGTGATCCCCTTCAATCCCTCCAGCAGGGCGAAGCGGGAAGCCAGGGCCACCTCGTCCCGTTTCACCAGGACCAGCGACTGCCGTTCGTTTTTCCGCTTGATGATGCGGCGGATATCGACTCCCCAGGTGTATTCCGCTTTTTTGGGAAAGCGGATCTGGTTCAGGGGAATGCACATCTCCACCGCCCACCCCTCGGGAGTGATGACGGCCTTCGAATCCCAGACCGCGTCCCAGGAATAATCCTCGTTGACGTCATTGGATATCCGGGAGTCCATGACCGATCCGGCCGGGTTCACGCCGAAGCGGTACCCGCTGCGCCGGTCGAACGACGGGTCCAGGAAGACGAAAAACCAGTCCGAATCGAGAAAATCATCGCGCCTGCCTAACAGTGAGCCAATCTTCCCGGGCTCCGAATCATGCAACCGGGCGGCGACGTAAAGATTATTCTCATCGAAGCCGACCCAGACCTCGGTGGTTTCGCTTGGGTTCTGCCCCTCATTGGGATCGAGCTGGATGAATTCGGAACAGCCCGGGCGCTTCCAGTCCGGCTCGTCGAGGAGGCCATCGATGGTCACCTTGTCGGTGAGCCGCACTGCCTGCATCGTCTTGGCGGCAGGAACGGGTGCCTGATCGTTGCTGTATGCTCCCGAGAAGAGGAGCACTATCAATAAGATGATAAAAATGATCATTTTCATGGTTCGACCTCCGTCGCAAAGGATTGTGGTTTGACTCATATCCCTTTGACGAAAATATATACGCCCGGGATGACAAACCGATGTCGGGAAAAAGGATGAAAATGATAAATTAGTACTTATGGTGTACAAGACTGAAAACGAATTCCCGAAGTCGCTCCGCCGGTACGGGCATTTGACAGGGAGGGAGTGGGTTGCTATAATATGGCTTATTTCCTGCGGATAATCACAGAGAAAAAACCAATGACATTGACTGTTCGGGACGTTTCCAGACTGCTCGGCAAATCGGAGCGGGAAGTTTTACGCATGGTCCAGCGGAACGAACTGCCGGCGATGCGCGTTCATGACCAGCTCCGGTTCAACCGGATCGAATTGCTGGAGTGGGCCCTGACTCACTTCGTGGAGTTGAATGGGGAGATACTCGAATCGAGCGAAACCGGCGATTTTATGCCCACTCTGACCGAATCCCTCCGGGAAGGCGGGATTCATTTCTATCTGCCGGGCGTTGACAGGACGGAGGCCCTGCGCGCGGCGGTGGGAAAACTGCCCCTGCCCGAGGCGATCGACCGGGAGCTTCTCCTGCGGGTGCTGCTGGCCAGGGAAAATCTCTCCTCAACCGGTTTCGGGGATGGCGTCGCCATCCCCCATGTCCGCAACCCTCTGGTGCTGCGTGTTCCCCGCCCATTGGTAACCTTGAACTTTCTGGCCCGGCCGGTCGATTTTCAGGCTGTCGACGGTCTCCCCGTTTTCGCCCTGTTCCTGCTGGTCAGCCCCAGCGTGCGCCTGCATCTTCGACTCCTTTCCCGTCTGGCCTATGCCCTGCGCAAACCCGAGCTGAAGGAACGGTTGCGAAGCCGGGCGGCGGCTGCCGATATCCTTGAGGTTCTGCAAGCCATCGAAGCGGAGATGAACGGCAAACCGGCTGTTTCGGCGGATCGCCCATGACCTGGTTGCTGGTTTCACTCGGAATCTTCGTCGGCGGGGGATTGGCGGCATTGATGTTCTGGCGTCATCCGCGGATCAGTGCCGGACTGGGTGTCGGAAGCGCCCTGGCCGGTTCCCTGGCCGCCGCCGGAACCGGTTTGCGGGTTCTGATTTCGGGGGTGACGCAATCTTCTCTCCCCGGTTTTCTCCGCAAGCTCGATTTCCCGGCTCTCTATATCGACCAGCTTGCCGCCCTGTTTTTGCTGGTCATCGCCCTGCTCGGTTTTTTCGCCTCCATTTACGGCTGGGGCTACTTCGCCCACGACCGACGCCGGGTGCGAACCGCCTTTTTCCGGTTCTGCTGGAACCTGCTGTTAGCCGGAATGATTCTGGTGGTCACGAGCGCCCAGGCAATCCTCTTCCTGATCGCCTGGGAGTTGATGACCCTGGCCTCTTTTTTCCTGGTCCTCCACGAGGGAGAAGCACCTGCCAGCCGTCGGGCCGGTTGGACTTACCTGATCGCCACCCATATCGGTACCTCGTTTCTGCTGGCTATGTTCGTCATATTGGGGGGAGCGGCCGGTTCGCTCGATTTCCGGCATTTTACCGCCGTTCTTTCGCGGGGGGCCGTTTCGCCGAACCTGGTCTTTGTCTTGGCCCTGGTCGGTTTCGGCACCAAGGCCGGGTTCTTTCCCCTTCACGTCTGGCTTCCCGAGGCCCACCCGGCCGCGCCCAGTCCTGTATCCGCCTTGATGTCCGGAGTCATGATCAAGACGGGAATTTATGCCTTGTTTCGCCTGTTCTCCATGCTACCCCAACCGCCGCCGTTCTGGTGGGGAACCGTATTGATCGCGTTGGGAGGGGTATCCGCCCTGGCCGGAGTGATCTATGCCCTGGCGCAGCAGAACCTGAAACGCCTGCTCGCCTACAGCAGCGTGGAGAACATGGGGATCATCGCCCTCGGAATCGGGATGGGTCTCCTGGGTTGGAGCCGGGGTGAAGCCCTGATCATGATCGCCGGATTCGGTGGCGGCCTGCTGCACCTCCTGAACCATTCCCTCTGCAAGGGCCTCCTGTTCATAGGAGCCGGCTCTGTGCAGCATGCCGCGGGGACGCTGTCGATCGATCGGCTCGGCGGCCTTTACCGGTTCCTGCCCCGGACCGGCCTGGCCTTCCTGGCCGGTTCCGCCGCCATCAGCGGGCTCCCTCCGTTCGGAATGTTCGCCAGTGAATTCCTGATCTGTTTCGCGGCGCTGAAGGGACTGCTGCAACCGTCTCTGGGGCTGGCCGTCCCGGCCCTGGTTCTGCTGGTCACCATCACCCTGACCGGCGGATTGGCCGTGGTCTGTTTCACGAAAGCGGCCGGACTGGTTTTTTTGGGTGAGACTCGCGATCCCGAGTTGAGTCCGGTCAAAGAAAAAGACAGACGCTTGAGCGTGCCGCCCCTGATTCTGATCGCCGGAAGCGCCATGCTCGGACTGGCGGCGCCGCTGGTTTTTCCGGTGTTGGGGAAGGTGGTTGCCGCTGTCATCGGCGGCCCCCTTTCCGATTCGCTCCTGCTGCCTTCGTTGCGTTGGATCGCTGCACTCATGGCACTTATCTGGCTGATGATGGGCTTGACCTTCCTGATCCGGAGAGGCGGGAAAAAAAGAGAAAAGAGCACGGTCACCTGGGATTGCGGATATATCCGTCCCGATGCGCGCATGCAGTATACCGGCTCTTCTTTCGTGCAGCCGGTTACCTCGACCCTTGATCCGCTGCTGCGAGCGACTCACCGGGTGAAGTTGCCACAGGGCTTTTTTCCGCAGGCGGGGGAGTTTTTTTCCCAGACCGGTGATGCGGCCAGGGAAAATTTTTATCAACCGTTGTTCTCTATGTTTGCCCGGGTGTTCGGGAAATTGAATGCGATCCAGGAAGGGAGGGTGCAGGTCTATGTCCTCTACATCGCCCTGGCCCTGCTGGTGTTGCTGATCTTTGCGGTCTAGGAAATCTCTCATGACGGTGGCGAAATCGGTTTTTTACCTGTTGGGAATCATTCTGGCGCCGGTCATTCCCGGCATCATCAACCGCACCAAGGCAGTTTTCTCGGGGCGGAAAGGGCAGCCTTTGCTGCAACTCTATTTCGATCTGTGGAAATTGTTCCATAAAAAAGCGGTCTACAGCCGTACCACATCGATCTTTTTCCGGATCGGGCCCCGGCTCGGTTTGGTCGCGGCATTGATCGGGCTGGCTTTCGTTCCCTGGAGCCGGCAGGGTGCCATCGTTTCGTTTCCGGGCGATTTCCTTCTGCTGATGTACCTGTTCGCCATGTCCAGGTTTTTCACCATCCTGGCCGCGCTCGATACCGGTTCGAGTTTTGCGGGGATGGGCGCCAGCCGTGAGGCCTTTTTTTCCTGCCTGGCCGAGCCGGCCTGGTTTCTCGGCTTCCTGGCTCTGGCCCGGTTGGGAGGAAGTTCGACGCTGGCGGGGATGCTCTCCCTTCCGAGTGCGGCCTGGCGGCGGGGATTGCCGGAAGTATTGCTCGTGGGGATCGCCTGGGTGATCGTCTACCTAGTGGAAAACGCCCGCATCCCCTTCGACGACCCCAATACCCATCTGGAATTAACCATGATCCACGAGGTAATGGTGCTGGATCACAGCGCCGCCGAATGGGGGCTGATCCAGGCCGGATCGGCGTTGAAACTGATGGTCCTGGGAATTCCGCTGGTCCGGCTTCTGACCATCCCCGCCATATCGCCATGGGGGCAGTTCGCCTGGACGATCGCGGCTTTGGTCGTCCTGGCGGTACTGGTGGGGGTCATCGAATCGGTGGCAGCCCGCCTGCGGCTACTGCGGATCCCGCAGATGCTGATTGCCGCCGCCGCCATCGCCCTGTTGGCCGTGATATTGACTTTTGGAGGAAAATGAGATGTCCACCCTGATCGATAGCCTGATCGCTGCCCTTTTGCTGGTCAACCTGGGCCTGGTCGGTTCCAGCCGGCTGACCGGGTGCATCCGTTTGGCCGCTCTGCAGGGAGTGCTCGTTGGACTGCTGCCTCTGGTTTCTCACGCCGGGGTCGCCCCCCGGACCGTGATTTTGGCCCTTGGCGTCATTTCGCTGAAGGGGATCGTCTTTCCCCGTCTCCTGGCCAATGCTATCCGCAACGCCGATGTGCGCAGGGAAATCGAGCCGTTTGTCGGATTTTCCGTTTCCCTGCTCATGGCTCTGGGGCTGGTGGCCGTTTCATTCTGGCTCGGTTCGAACCTGCCGTTACCAGAGAATCAGTTCCCGGGAAAGCTGGTGATCCCGGGTGCCCTGTGCACCATTCTGATCGGTCTATTTCTGATCATCAGCCGCCGCAAGGCGGTGAACCAGGTCCTGGGCTATCTGGTCATCGAAAACGGCATCGCCGCTTTTGGCCTGGCCCTGGTACCCGACATCCCCATGTTGATCGAACTGGGGATCCTGCTCGATGTCTTTTTCGGGATCTTCATCATGGCCATCATGATCTACCGGATCGGCCGGGAGTTCAACCATATCGATGTGGATCGTCTGAGCACCCTGAAAGGTTGATGGAATGAATCCGGGAAACCTGCTCTGGGTCTTGTTGCTGCTGCCGGCGCTGGGCGGGGGCATCTCCCTGTTGCTGAAATCGGGCCGGTCCATCCTGCGCCTGGTGGCGGCCGGCGTATTCCTGATCGCCACCGGCACTGGGGTGTTCGTCTTTTCACTGTCCGGCAGATTGCCGATCCTTTCCCGTGGCGGCTGGCTTCACCTCGATGCTTTGACCGCCTTCCACCTGCTGGTGATGACGTTGGTGTTCCTGCTCTGCTCGCTCTTTGCCGTCGTCTATTTCCAGGAGGGTGGAAGACCGACGATCGATCTGGCCCAAGCTCGGCGTTTCGGCGCCCTCTGGTTCGGCGCCCTCACTGCCATGACCTTCGTACTGCTGGCCAACAACCTGGGATTGATGTGGGTCGGCGTGGAGGCCACCACCCTGATCACCGCTTTTTTGATCTGCCTGCACTCGACACCGGTCTCGCTGGAGGCGACCTGGAAATACCTGATCGTCTGCTCGGTCGGAGTCGCGTTCGCATTCATGGGCATATTGCTGATCGGAGCGGCCGCCGCCGAGACCTCGACGATTGCCGGCCATTTCCTCGATTGGACTCACCTGCGGCGGATCGCCGGCGGTTTCGATCCCAAGTTGATGAAACTGGCCTTTGTCTTTCTGCTGGTCGGGTTCGGGACCAAGGCCGGATTGGCTCCTTTTCACAATTGGCTTCCCGATGCCCACAGCCAGGCGCCGGCCCCGGTGTCGGCGCTCTTTTCCGGTTTTCTCCTCAATTCGGCCCTCTACGCCCTGATGCGGATATTTCCCCTGATCAACGCCGCCAAGGGAATATCGGCCTGGGGAGGCCGGCTCTTTGTCATTTTCGGATTGCTCTCCATCCTGCTGGCTGGTGTATTTCTCCTCTCTCAACACGATCTGAAACGGTTCTTTGCCTATTGCAGCGTGGAAAACATCGGCATTATCGCCCTCGGCCTCGGGCTCGGACCGCTGGGGATCACCGCCTCCCTGTTCCATACTCTCTACCATTCCACGGCCAAGGTTCTGGGATTTTCCGCCGCCGGCCGCATCGGGCATATGTATGGAACCATGGACATGCGTCGCATATCCGGGGCGCTCCGGTTCGGTCGCTGGTGGGGAGTCGGATTGCTGGTGAGTCTGCTGGCGCTTTCAGGGATGGCTCCGCTGGCGATATTTTTCAGTAAATTCCTGATGATGCGGGCCGCGGCTCTGAACCGGGAATATCTGGTCCTGATCCTGCTTCTATTCGGCTCCTGCCTGGTGTTCATCACCATGATTCGGCGGGCGATCGATCTCTCCTGGGGTGAACCCCCCGTCCAGGCCGGACCGGCAGCCCATGACCACAGGCTGGAAAAGACCATCGTCCTGGTCACTTTTGCCCTGTTGCTGATTTTGGGGATGTGGCAGCCCAGGCCGGTCCTGGGGTTGATCCGCCAGGCAGCGGCGATCGTCGGAGGGCAGAAGTCATGAGCAAAGACGGTTTGCTTTTCTTTCAACCGGGGCAGGTCCTGTCCGTGAAGGATATTCCCAGGCTTTCCCTGGCCGTGTTCCGATCGGCGACGATCGGAGCGGTGGCGACCGGCAACCGGATCGTCTCCTATTTTGCCCGGCCCTGCACTGACGAAGGCGAACTCGAACTGATCATGGTCCTGGCCGATGATCAGGCCGGCACCCTGTCAACCGCTGCCACTCGAGTGGGAGACAGGTTTCCCTCCTTGACTCCCGATTGCATGCAGGCCCACTGGTTCGAGCGGGAGATCGCCGAACAGTGGGGGGTCGAACCGGAGGGGCACCCCTGGCTGAAACCGATCCGGTTCCACGATTCCTATGGCCAGGGCGGCCGAACCCGTGCCATCGAACCGGGATTTACCGACTATTTCCGCATGGCCGGAGACGAGATCCATGAGGTCGCCGTGGGCCCGGTGCATGCCGGGATCATCGAACCCGGTCATTTCCGCTTTCAATGCCATGGTGAGCATGTGTTCCACCTGGAAATCGAGTTGGGATACCAACACCGCGGCATCGAAAAAAAACTCCGCCTGGGCCCCGATCGGCGTACCATTCACTACATCGAGACCCTGGCAGGCGACACCACCATCGGCCACGCCACCGCCTATGCCCACCTGCTCGAATCTCTCGGCCGATGCGAAGTCCCTCCGCTGGCCAAAGGCATCCGCGGCATCGCTCTGGAACTGGAACGGTTGGCCAATCATGCCGGTGATCTCGGCGCCCTGGCCGGTGACATCGGATTTCTGCCCACCGCCTCTTTCTGCGGCCGGATCCGCGGTGATTTTCTCAATATGACCGCGCTTCTCTGCGGCAACCGGTTCGGACGCGGACTCATTTTTCCCGGAGGCGTTTCCGGAAAACCGGAGGCCTCGGTTTTCAGTGAGCTGCAGTTGCGCCTGGAAGCTGCCGAACGCGATACCTCGGGAGCGGTGAAACTGCTTTGGGATACCAATTCGGTCATGGCCCGCTTCGAGGAAACGGGCAAACTGGAGTTGGAAACGGCCCAGGCCATCGGCTTGGTCGGACCTGCCGCCCGCGGCTGCGGGATCGAGCGGGATGTCCGGCGCGATTTTCCCAGCGGCATCTACCGCTATGCCCACCTCCCCGTCGCCGTGTGGCATTCCGGGGATGTGTTCGCCCGGGCCCTGGTGCGCTGGCTGGAGATCCAACGCTCGCTGGTATTCGTGCAGGAGCAACTCGATATGCTCGACCAGGGCGGTGATCCGGCCGGTCCGGCCGCACCCCTGCAACCGGATAGCTTCAGCGTCTCTCTGGTTGAAGGGTGGCGGGGAGAGATCTGCCATGTAGCGCTGACCGATGACCGGGGGAAGTTTGCCCACTACAAGGTGGTGGATCCCTCTTTTCATAACTGGTTCGGATTGGCATTGGCCATGCGTGGCCAGCAGATCTCCGATTTTCCTCTCTGCAATAAAAGTTTCAACCTGTCCTACTGCGGACACGATCTGTGAGGTGAGCGACATGTGGCGGATCATGACCGAACGGTTCCGGCAAAAGCATCGCACCATCGGTTTTCCCTGCCAAGAACCGGTCTTGCCGGAGGCCTACCGCGGGCTGCCCCGTATCCATGATTTAAATCCGGGCGATCTGCAGAGGCTGGCGGAGATTTGCCCGACCGGCGCCTGGGCCGCCCGGGAGAACCGGGGTGTCTGCCTCGACCTGGGACGTTGTATTTTCTGCGGCACCTGTCAAGATCGGGATCGGTTCGCCGGAGTCGACTTCAGCCGGGATCACCGGATGGCGGTACGCCGGCGGGAGCATCTCTATCTGGGCGGGAAGGGATTGCCGCTGACCGAGCCCCTGGAGAAAAAGAGACTCTCCCTGTTCAACCGGTCATTGAAGCTTCGCCAGGTCAGCGCCGGCGGCTGCAATGCCTGCGAATCGGATATCAACGTGCTCTCCACGGTGGTTTTCGATCTGGGCCGGTTCGGCATCCAGTTTGTCGCCTCCCCGCGCCATGCCGACGGCCTGCTGATTACCGGGCCGGTCACGCGAAACATGAAACGGGCCTTGGAAAAAACCTATGAAGCCCTGCCGGAACCGAAGATCGTCATCGCGGTCGGTGCCTGCGCTATCTCGGGCGGTATTTATCACGATCATTCCGAAACCGGCGGCGGCGTCGAAAAATTGTTGCCAGTGGATCTGTTCATCCCCGGGTGCCCGCCCCACCCGGTGACCATTCTCGACGGCCTGCTCCGCTTGCTCGGCCGGATTAAATAGAATTCTGAAGAAAAAAAACTATGGTTTGATTTTTGCCTTGATGAATTCGCTTACCGCCCGGCCGAGGAAGGCGATACCGGTTTCGATCTGCTCGAGCGAGGGGAAGGAGTAATTTAGCCGGAGCGTATTGGCCCCCGACCCGTCGCAGTGGAAGGGCCGGCCGATGACATAGGCGACCTTGTGCTCGATGGCGATCATGAAGAGCTCGGCTGTATCCAACCCCTCCGGCAGCGTCACCCAGAGGAACATCCCGCCCTGAGGTTTTGACCAGGTGGCCGCTTTCGGCATATTCTCTTCTAGGCCCTTGAGCATCTTGTCCCGCTTGGGGATGTAGAGGGCGATGGCGTCCCTGATCATCTGGTGCATCTTCCCCTTCTGCATATAGGCGGCGAGGATCAGTTGGCTGAAGGAGGAGGTGCAGAGATCGGTCGATTGTTTCATCTTCACGGCCTGGTCGATGATCTCCGGCTCGCCGGTGATCCAACCCATGCGCATTCCCGGCAGCAGCATCTTGGAGAAGGTCTTCAATTGGATCACGCCCCGGCCGCCCGAAAGGGACCAGAGGCTGGGCAGGATTTTACCCGCGAACGACATCTCCCGGTAGGGGGAGTCTTCGATCAGGGGGACGGCGAACCGTCTGGATATCTCCAGGACCTGCTGGCGCCGCTCCAGCGTCATGTTGATCCCCGACGGGTTCTGGAAATCGGGGATGAGGTAGATGAACCGCGGCGGTTTATTCTGGGCTGCCAGTGATTTCAACTCTTTTTCCAGGAGGTCGGGGCGGATCCCCTCGTCGTCCATGGGGATGCCGCGCATGTCGGCGCCGCCGCGCTGGAAAGACTGGATGGCGCCGAGGTAGGAGGGAAGCTCCATGAGCACCGGTTCGCCCGGATCGATGAAGAGGTGGGTCATCAGGTCGAGTCCCTGCTGGGAAGAGGAGGTGACGCAGATCTGCTCGATCGATGCCGGATCGCCGTAGGTCTTCATGTGGTCGGCGATGGCGGCGAGGAAATCGGCCTCCCCTTCGGTGGGGCCGTAGTTGAGGGCCAGATATCCTTTTTTCGTCAGGACTTCGTCGGTGATCGCCGCCAGGTCCCGGATCGGAAACAGGTTCGAATCGGGGAGTCCGCCTCCGAACGAAATGATCCCCGGCTTCCGGGTCCATTTCAGCAGTTCCCGGATCTCGGACCGCTTGGTGCGTCCGGTGGCTTGCGCATATCGATAGGTCATCGTTCCTCCTGAAAATTCCGAATTCTTAATTTATCTTAACATACTTCAATCGGGAAAATCATCTGTTTACTCACGGTCGTCAGGTCACCAGCGGCCGCTGGCTGCGGAATGGTTCGTGGGCGCCGCTGTCGATGATCTCTTTCAATACCAGTACAGCCTTCCTGGTTTCGGAAAAGGTATTGTAGAGGGGGGAGGGGGCCAGGCGGATCAGGTCGGGGGCGCGGAAATCGACGATCACCCCCCGGCTCTTCAGCGCCTGGGCGATGGCCAGACCGTCGGCTCCGCAACGGAGAGCCACGTGGCCGCCCCGCCGTTCCGGTTGGCGTGGGGTGACCACCGAGATCCCGTAGCGGTTGGCGGAAAGGAGACGGTCCGCCAGATCGATCAGGTATCCGGTCAGGCGCAGCGATTTTTCCCGCAGGGGGGAGATACCGCCGGCTGCCTGGATCGTTGCCAGCGATGCTTCCAGGGAAACGCTGCCGATGATCCCCGGCGAGGAGATCTGCCAGCCACCCGCTGTTTCCTGTTTGTCGAGATCTAGAGACATGGTGAACTGCTTTTCCTTCTTGCTGCCGAACCAGCCGGCCAATGGAGCGGTTCGGTGGAAGTGGCGGCGGTGGACGAAGAGGAAGGCGGAGCAGCCGGGGCCGCCGTTCAGGTACTTGTAGCCGCACCAGACGGCGAAATCGACCTCCCAGTCGTGGAGCCGGTGGGGGACGATCCCGGCCGCATGACTGCAATCGACGCCGACGAGGATGCCCCGGTTGTGGGCCAATCGTGTCCACTTTTGGATATCGAGCCTTTGGCCGCTGCGGTAGACGACGGCCGGCAAGACCACCAGGGCCACCTCCCCGGTCAGGGTTGCGGCGATGGCCTCGTCGGTGAGGATTTCCAATTGGTTCGGGATCAAAACCAGGTGTTCGGCCGGGTCCAGGCCGTGCAACCGTACCTGCCCCTGCAGGGCGAAGGCGTCACTGGGAAAGGCCAGGGAGTCGGTCAGGATCTTGGTCCGGCGGCCTTTGGGTTCGTAGAAGGCGGCGGTCAGGGCGTGGAGGTTGACGGTGGTGGTACCGGTGGCGATCACCTCCTCGGCCTCGGCGCCCATCAGCGGGGCCATCCGCTCGCCCAACCGTTCGGCCAACCAGAACCAGGGGGGATTGCCATGCATCCAGCCGTCGATCGCCAACTGTTCCCATTCGCCGGTCACCCGCTCGATCGAAGCCCGGGCCGCCTTCGGCATCAGCCCCAGGGAATTCCCCAGCAGGTAGATTTTTCCCTCGGGATAGAAAAACCGGTCGCGGAAGGGGGCCAGCGGATCATCCCGATCCAGCGCTGCCACAAACCCGGTACTCGTCAAATCGGTCTCGCTCATCGGACATCATACACCCCTCGCTTGAAAATAAAAAGAGTCGTCCCCAGACCCTCATCCCTCCCTGATCCCCCCTTCGGCAATGGGGCGGGGGGTGCTTTCGTTTTTTTAAAAGAACATGAACGTGGGAGTGCGGTTTTCTTCGCCCC
>Ga0105099_10000682_pt1 | contig 22667 bp, 21 predicted proteins | sample PPLLak3cmMay2015_2_FD_79138 | JGI IMG/M metagenome (GOLD analysis project Ga0105099, IMG submission 79138) | Freshwater sediment microbial communities from Prairie Pothole Lake near Jamestown, North Dakota, USA - PPLs Lake P8 Core (1) Depth... | ecosystem: Environmental > Aquatic > Freshwater >... | reverse complement strand
GGTTTGGCACCTCGATGTCGGCTCATCACATCCTGGGGCTGAAGCAGGTCCCAAGGGTTTGGCTGTTCGCCAATTAAAGTGGTACGTGAGCTGGGTTTAAAACGTCGTGAGACAGTTTGGTCCCTATCTTTCGCGGGCGTAGGATATTTGAGGGGATCTGTCCCTAGTACGAGAGGACCGGGATGGACGAACCTCTGGTGTTCCAGCTGTCGCGCCAGCGGCAGCGCTGGGTAGCTAAGTTCGGAAAGGATAACCGCTGAAAGCATCTAAGCGGGAAACCTACCCCAAGATCAGATATCCCTCTTGGCGGGAAACTGCCAGGACTAAAGGCCCCTCGAAGACTACGAGGTTGATAGGCCAGGTGTGTAAGTGCGGTAACGCATTTAGCTTACTGGTACTAATTGGCCGTGTGGCTTGGCCACAAAATAATTGACACGACTGCTTGATGCTTGGCGACATACTCGCATATAAATTGTCGGAATCTAATGTTGTTTTTGTTTTTCGGTGGCTATAGCGAAGAGGCGACACCCGTTCCCATCCCGAACACGGAAGTTAAGCTCTTCAGCGCCGATGGTACTGCACGGAGTCCCGTGTGGGAGAGTAGGTCGCCGCCGAAATCTTTTTAATAACCCGGGTCGATATCGATCCGGGTTATTTTTTTGGGTGTCTCCGGCCGGGCGTTCCTCCTAAAACTCTACGTAGACGTTCCCACCTCCTCTGCCGCCTAATCCGGTTAAATTCAAAGGGGATAGGAGTTCAAGATGCAAACCTATACATTAAATTGAAAAATTGCGAGATGCCGCGGCCAGGTTGGGCGGGCGGGACATGACCCAGGAGATTGGATCAGCAGACGCGGCCCTCTATTTTCAGGCCTTACCCCGGGTGCCGTTGATGCTGATGTTCTGGGATGCAGAACCGGAAGACGACTTTGAAGCCGAAGCCAGGCTGCTTTTTGACGAAACCGTTACCGATCAATCATCGATTGTTAGAACTGCGCCCACAGTTTCATCCCGGCAGTTGCAGGATCGAGCTCGCGGCCGCTGGGTCAATTCCGTGGTTTGATTCCAGGTCCTTGATTTAGTGGTGCGCCCGGCTGGACTTGAACCAGCGGCTTTCAGCTCCGGAGGCTGACGCTCTATCCCCTGAGCTACGGGCGCATGGTATTTGCATCGGGTTTCAATAAAGGAATCAGGTCGGTTAGTCAAGCGTGAAATAAATCGCTTCAGCCCGAATGAGCTGGGGCGTTCTCCAGCGCGGCCTTGGCTTCGCCCACCACATAGAGAGAACCCGCCACCAAGGTGAGACTTTGCGGCGAAGCGGTCCGCATAGCGTAGCGTAGCGCGCTTCCAACATCCGGAATTATCCGAATATTGGAAATCAGCTTCTGGGCCATTGATTCTATTTTTTCCGGAGGCAACGCGCGATTGATTTTCGCCCGTGTGATAATCAGGCGAGCGGCTTTGGGCAGCAGCAGCCTCAGCATGGCCTGGAAAGGCTTGTCATCCAGGATTCCGATCACCATGGTGATTTTGCGGTCTTTGAAGCGCGCGCTCAGGTGACGTGCCAGTTGCCTGGCAGCCGCGAGGTTATGTGCACCGTCGAACATGACGAGGGGCGTTTCGCTGACCAGCTCCAGCCGACCGGGCCAGCGGTTTGTCATGAGGCCTTCACGGATGGTCGGAAGGCTAATACGCGGGGCCTTCTTCATTAGAAGCTCGCAAGCGGCCAGTGTCAGGGCGGCGTTTTCAGCCTGGTAGCCTCCTTGGAGGCTGGTCGCCATATCGGGCCAGATATGGTTTATGCCGTAATAGGTGAAACGGTCGCCGTTGGTTCGCCGAACCCTGAACTGGGTTCCAAGTCGGAAAACGGACGCCGATTTTTTTTGTGCTGTTTGTTCGATGACGCTATACGCCTTGGCCTGCTTGACTCCAGTGACGACGGGCCGGCGGCGTTTGATTATTCCGGCCTTTTCGAAGGCGATCTCGCGCAGGGTGTGCCCCAGATATTCGCGGTGTTCCAAAGAGATGTTCGTGATGATCGATAATTCCGACGAAAGGGCGTTGGTGGCGTCCAGGCGGCCGCCCATACCAGTTTCGATCACGGCCCAGTCGACCTTCTTGCGGCCGAATTCATCAAGAGCCATGGCAGTGGTGAACTCAAAAAAGGTGGGTTCGCGGCCGCCAGGGAGGACCTCCCTTACACGGCGGTAGAGCCTTACTATGTCAGCGTCGGTGATTTCCTTTCCGTTGATCTTGATGCGCTCATTGAATCGAACGAGGTGCGGTGATGTATACAGGCCGACCCGGTAGCCGGATCGCATGAGAACCGCCGCGAGATTGGAAGCCACCGAACCTTTGCCGTTAGTGCCGGCGACATGGATGCAGGGGTATCGATGATGAGGGTTGCCTAACCCGACCAGAATCCTGCGGATGGTGGCGAGTCCTAGTTTGATTCCGAATCGCCTCAGAGCAAACATGCGTTCAAGGCATTCGGTGTGCGTCTCCCAGCGTGACATCGACACGAAAAAACCCGGCGGGAGTCCCACCGGGTTTTGCCTTTTGGGTTTCGGGGTTAACGCCTGCGCGCGGCTCGAGCTGCTGCGATTCGTTCTCTTCTTTGCGCTTCACGCTGCTTGCGCCGCCGGTGCTCGCTTGGCTTCTCGTAGCTTTTCTTCAGTTTCAAACGTTTGAAGAGTCCGTCATTCTGAATTTTTTTCTTCAGAATGCGCATGGCCTTTTCGATGTCATTGTCAATGACTTTGACCTCGATTTCTTTCAAAAAAATCGCCCCTTTCTTGCCGCCGGAAAGTGACGTTAAACCGTTTTTTCCGCCGGTTATTTTAACGAAATATTCTAACATTCGATCAATAATGGATAATCCCGGTCATTGCAAGGAAAAAAGTAAGGTCACAATTGACTTGACACTCTCGATCCCTTCCGCCATACTCTGCCGCCAACAAAATCAAGATCTTATTGTCCACCCACCACTTTCTCAAAGGAGGCCATCCCATGCGTTTGATTCTTCTGGGCGGACCTGGGGCCGGCAAGGGAACCCAGGCCAACTACATCAAGGAACGGTACCAGATCCCGCAAATTTCTACCGGAGACATGCTACGTGCCGCCGTCAAGGCCGGTACGGAGCTGGGTAAACAGGCCAAGGGCTTCATGGATTCGGGAGGGCTTGTGCCGGATAGCGTCATCATTGGGCTTGTCAAGGAGCGGATCAAGGACGCCGACTGCAAGAAGGGATTCCTCTTTGACGGCTTTCCCCGCACCATCCCCCAGGCCGATGCCATGAAGGAAGCCGGAGTGGATATTGATGCGGTGGTCGACGTTGACGTTCCGGATGAAGAGATCATTAAGCGGATGAGCGGTCGGCGGGTTCACCTGGCCAGCGGACGTACCTACCACGTCATCTTCAATCCGCCCAAAGTCGCAGGCAAAGACGATGCCACGGCCGAGCCCCTGATTCAACGCGACGATGACAAGGAAGAAACCGTCAAGAAGCGCCTGGAGGTCTACCACAATCAGACCGAGCCCTTGATCGACTACTACAAGAAGTGGGAGGCCTCCAAGGACAAACGTGCGCCGAAATACATTCACATCCATGGGATCGGTAAGGTTGAGGAAATTCGCGACAAGATCTTCGTGGTCTTGGACCAGAAACAATAAAAAAATGATTTAGGAAAAATCCTGCACCTGATGAAACGGGGGCAGGATTTTTTTATGGGAGGTCGCCAAGGCGGTGCGAATGAAATCCAAGGCCTCTGTTCGGCTGAGGCTTCCTCGCCAAAGGGGTTCCGCATCGAGGAGATCCAGGATCTTCTTGAAACGCGGAGACGGCGGGAGGCCGAGCTCGCGGTCGGATTCCAATCTCGCGGAAAGGGCCCCGTGATCGAAGCAGGCAACCGATCCGGGCCGTGTCGCGTTTGGAGAGGCGCAGAAAGCTAATGGCGGCGGCCTGACGAGACTGAACCATCGGCCGCAGAAGAACGGCTAATTTCAGACATGCTTTGCTGTACTCGTGAAATTCCTCGGAGAGCAGCGCGGCGTTGTCCCGAGGAAACAAAGTGAAACCATTGAGGATGATTTCGAGCGTTTGAAGAGATCGCAGCGCGGAGTCGCTTGCGGTTGCCTCAAGCCCGGGAAGATGGCCTGCAGCAACCCGGCCTGCTGCATTTCGACGAGGTGCGGATGTGCGGCCTCGGACACTATCAGCTTGAACAGTTCATCTCGGATTCGTTCTCCGGCCGAATGGGTGATAAGGCTTGCATGGCAGCTGATGGCGGTCCTGGTCTGCGAATCGATGGTGAACCCCAGTCGGGATGCGAATCAGTAGGCCTCCGGCCGATAAGCAGGTCACGAACGAAGCCTCCTACCAGGTATGCTCCGTCGCCCGCTCGGATCCAATTTGGCAGCAGATTCTTCAGATTACATTCCTTTACCGTCGGGTCGTCCATTGTCGGTATCAACTCAAATGAGCCGTCTTCCAAAAAACTGCCACAACCGTAGCACGGTTTTTCGCCTCGTAACACACGAAACTGCTTGACAGGAAAGGCTCTGGGATATTAAACTAATAGCTAAGATTTATGGTAGTGGCCAACCCGCCGTGTGTGAGGATTCTTTTTTTACTATACGTCTTCATCCTCCTATACAACCGACATGGATCCTGTCCATTCACCAATTGATTAATGCACGTCGGTTGATTTTTCCCTGTTGGGGTGCGTTGATAGATCCGGGTTCGTTTAAACGCAATCTTAAGGCACGCAATAGCTACGCAGGCCGCGATAGAGCACCCCCGACGTGCATGTCTGCTGATGACCATAAGAACGGGCGCCTTCAAGCGCCGATACCGTCGGCGGTCGCTCGAACGTCCGCTGAAAAATTAAGGGGAAATGGTTTAATGAATATCGCTGAGCTAAAAGAGAAAAAAATAAATGAACTGATGCAGATGGCCCGGCAATTCAATATCGAGGGCGCCTCCAATATGCGCAAGCAGGAACTGATGTTCGCCCTGCTTCAGGGGCAGATCGAAAAAAACGGCATGATTTACGGGGAGGGTACCTTGGAGATCCTTCCGGACGGCTTTGGTTTCTTGCGTTCACCCAGCTCCAATTACCTGCCCGGTCCGGACGACATTTACGTCTCACCTTCGCAAATCCGACGCTTCAACCTGCGCACCGGCGACACGATATCTGGACAAATCCGCCAGCCAAAAGAGTCTGAGCGGTATTTCGCATTGCTGAAGGTTGAGGCGGTGAACTACGAAGACCCAGATGTGGCGCGCGACAAAATCTTGTTCGACAACCTGACGCCGCTTTATCCGGAGCGGAAGATAGGTTTGGAAACCGATTCGGATAACTACTCCACGCGGATTCTGGATCTCATGGTCCCCATCGGTTTCGGCCAGCGTTGCCTCATCGTCTCGCCACCGCGGTCAGGTAAAACCATGCTGCTTCAGGCCATCGCCAATTCCATCATCAAAAGCCACAAGGACGTGGTGCCTTTTGTTCTGCTGATTGACGAACGCCCGGAAGAAGTGACCGACATGGAGCGCACCGTGAATGCGGAGGTGATCAGTTCCACCTTTGATGAGCCCGCCGAGCGGCATGTGCAGGTAGCCGAAATGGTCATCGAAAAAGCCAAGCGGTTGGTGGAACACAAAAAGGATGTCGTCATTCTATTGGACAGTATCACCCGCCTGGCACGTGCGCATAATTCGGTGGTGCCGCCGAGCGGTAAAATTCTATCCGGCGGCGTAGATTCCAACGCGCTGCAGCGACCCAAGCGTTTTTTCGGCGCTGCACGCAACATCGAAGAAGGCGGAAGCCTCACTATCATCGCCACGGCTTTGGTGGATACCGGCAGCCGCATGGATGAAGTTATTTTTGAAGAATTCAAGGGAACCGGCAATGCCGAAATCCAGCTGGACCGCAAACTGGCTGACAAGCGCGTCTTTCCGGCGGTCGATATCAAGCGTTCCGGCACCCGCAAGGAGGAGTTGCTGCTCGCCGAGGAGGTGCTCAACCGTGTCTGGATTTTGCGTAAACTGCTCACCACGCTCAATACGGTTGACAGCATGGAGTTTTTACTTGAAAAAATGAAAGGAACCAGAAATAATAAAGATTTTTTGAATTCTATGAACGCTTGATCCGCGATTCACGCGACGACCAGACCGCCAAAAAGGGGGTAAAGATATAATGAAGGCAGACATTCATCCGAAGTACCAGGAAACCAAAATTCGCTGCGCTTGCGGCAACGTGATTGAGACCGGCTCCACCAAGGACAACATTACCGTAGAAATCTGCTCTAACTGCCATCCATTTTTCACTGGCAAGCAGAAGCTGGTCGACACTGCGGGCCGCATCGAACGGTTCCGCAAAAAATATCAAAAATTCCAGAGCAAGGAAAAATCATCGTAATTGTTCCTCCGTGAAACCTCATCAGCAAAGCCGGCTCAGGAGGATCGCGTGTCACCGATCGTGCTTGCATCCTTCATCCGAAACTTGGGCTGAAGCCCCGCGACGGGGATCCATTTTGCTGATTCGTACTCTATGAATGCCTCCGATGCACGCGAGCCTGCAGGCGCTTTGGACCGATGATATATTGAGTCTTCAGCGCCCGGCGGGCTTTTCTTGTGCGCATGGGGCAAAGGTGTCAGGTCCATGTATGATAAACTGGAAGGCGTCGAGCAACGTTACATCGAACTGGAGCAACGCTTGAGCGATCCGACTGTCATCGCCAATCGGGATGCCTATCAGAGGGCGGTTCGCGAGCATTCGGACCTCGGCAAAATCGTCGTCGCCTTCCGTCGCTATAAGGAAATTGTCAATCGAGTCGAGGAAAGCCGCCAGCTTCTGAACGACGGCGACGCGGAGATCCGGGTGCTTGCAAAAGACGATCTCGCTGCGTTAAGCGTTGAGAAGGATATGCTGGAGAGTGATCTGAAAATCCTGCTTCTGCCGAAAAATCCCAATGACGATAAGAATATTCTCTTGGAAATTCGTGCAGGAACCGGCGGCGAAGAGGCCGCGCTGTTTGTCGGCGATCTATTTCGTATGTATGGCCGCTTTGCTGAAGAATGCGGCTGGAAGGTTGAAATTCTCTCGCAGCACTCAACCGGGGTCGGCGGCTTGAAAGAAATCATCGCCATGATTCAGGGACGGGGGGCCTATAGCGTCTTAAAATACGAAAGTGGGATCCATCGTGTGCAGCGGGTTCCGGCCACCGAAACCCAAGGCCGCATTCACACTTCAGCCGTTACGGTGGCGGTTTTACCGGAAGCCGAGGAAGTGGATGTGGACATCCAGCCCAACGATCTGCGTATCGACGTTTACCGCTCAGGTGGCCCGGGCGGTCAAAGCGTCAACACCACCGACTCCGCCGTGCGGGTCACCCATTTGCCGTCAGGCCTTGTGGTCATCTGCCAGGACGAGAAATCTCAGCTTAAAAATAAAAACAAGGCCCTCAAAGTGCTGCGCGCGCGGTTGCTGGACATGAAGATCCAGGAGCAGGAAAATAAGCGCGCGGAGGAACGCAAAAGTCAAGTGGGGACGGGCGACCGTAGCGGCCGCATCCGTACTTACAACTTTCCTCAGAACCGAGTCACCGATCATCGCATCGGACTGACCCTGTACAAGTTGGACAGCATCATGCAAGGCGGTATCCGGGAGTTGATCGAACGGCTGACTGCCTACTACCAGGCTCAAGCGCTTCAGAATGCCGAACCCGCCGCCCCGCACTAACTCTGAATGGACTATTCTGCGGATCTTGCAGTGGGCCGGCAGCTATCTGAAGAATCGTGGGGTTGATAGCTCGCGCTCCGCCGCCGAAATCCTGTTGGCCCACGCGCTCGGGACCGATCGTCTTCACCTTTATACGCATCACGATGAGCCGTTAGAGAAGCCCGAGCTATCCTTGTTTAAAACTTTCATTCAGAGGCGCATTCAAAGAGAACCGGTCGCATATATCGTCGGGCATAAAGGGTTTTGGTCTGTCGATATCGCCGTGGATTCGGCCGTGCTGATCCCCCGGCCGGAGACCGAACGCCTGGTGGAAGCGGCACTGACATGCCTGGCCGGTCGGTACGCTGGGACCGTAGCCGACGTCCTAGACTTGGGAACCGGATCGGGCGCCATTGTGGCAGCCATGGCCTGTGAGACGAGGGCGCATCGGTTTTTTGCTTCGGATATTTCCCCAAAAGCAATTGCGATCGCCCGGCACAACGTTATGGCAGCTGGTGTTGCCGAGAATGTGCACTTCTTCGTGGGCGACTGGCTGGATGCCGTGCACCCGGACTCAATCTTCGACCTGATCGTAAGCAATCCACCTTACATCGCCACGATGGAGTGGCCGGAGCTGCAACCGGAGATCGTTCGCTATGAGCCGAGATTGGCGCTCGATGGAGGTGGAGACGGGCTCCGATGTTACCGGGCGATTATCGGCACGGCCTACCACCATCTCAAGCCCGGTGGGACATTGATGATGGAGATCGGTTGTCGCCAACGCGAAGCGGTTCAGCAAATCATGGAGCAGAGCGGGGTCTACGATGCATATGAATGCCTCAAAGATTATAGTGGCCTGGATCGCGTGGTGGTGATGCGGAAAAAAAATATTGCATCGACTCATGAATCCTGCTAATAAAACTCGTTTTACTTAAATCATAAAACTTAACCGTGATCCATCACACACACCACCGGACTCACCTCCCGGTGCCCCGGCGTCGGGGCTGGGGGTGGGAATGACGGCGGCGGTGGAAGCAACCGAAACGAAGGGAGAAAAAAATGGCGTATGTCAGCATGAAGGAACTGCTCGAGGCCGGAGTGCATTTTGGCCACCAAACGAAGCGCTGGAACCCAAAGATGAAACCTTATATCTTTGGTGCTCGCAACGGGATCTACATCATCGATCTGCAAAAAACGGTCAAAATGTTCAAGACCGCTTATGATTTTATGATGGAAACGGCGGCTGCCGGTAGATCGGTTCTTTTTGTCGGGACCAAGAAACAGGCCAAGGAAGCCATTTACGAAGAGGCCAACCGTGCTGAAATGTTCTACGTTCAGAACCGCTGGCTGGGCGGAATGCTTACCAATTTCCAGACCATTCGCAAGAGCATCGAACGTCTGAACTACCTCAACACGATTCACAACGACGGGGCCATCAACTTGTTCCCCAAGAACGAGCGCATCAAACTCGCCAAAGAACGCGAAAAGCTCGACGACAACTTGGGCGGCATCCGGAATATGGGTCACCTTCCGGGAGCGGTTTTCATTATCGATCCCAAGAACGAAGCCATTGCGGTGCACGAAGGCCGCCGGCTCAAAATTCCTATTGTTGCGATAGTTGACACCAACTGTGATCCGGATCAGATTGACTACCCGATCCCGGGCAACGACGATGCCATTCGCGCGATCCGGCTGATGACAGCGAGGATGGCCGATGCGTGCATTGAGGGACGACAGAAATGGTTGGAGCGCCAGCAGGCCGAGGCCGACAAGACGCCACAGGAGGACCTTAAACCCCTGAGCGTCGCGATGGACTTGAAGCCCGGCGAGCGGAAAGTGATCTCCGATGGCGCTTCGGGACCGGTGGTTGAAATCATTCGCCGATTCCCAACGGATGCAGATGGTGCCGCCGTTTCCGCGGATCCGACCGATGGAATTGAGGACGAGACGACAGGAGAGAAATGATGGTTGCTATCAGCGCGAAACTGGTAAAAGAGCTCCGCGAAAAAACCGGAGCCGGCATGATGGACTGCAAGGAAGCCCTGGTTGCATCCGGGGCGGACATGATCCAAGCTGTTGATTTTCTGCGAAAGAAGGGATTGGCCACCGCTCAAAAGCGCGCCGGTCGCGCTACGAGCGAAGGCACCCTGGCTGCTTACATCCACATGGGCGGCAAGCTCGGCGTGATGGTGGAGGTCAACTCGGAGACCGACTTCGTGGCCAAAAATGATCAATTCCAGGAATTCGCCAAGAACATTGCGATGCATGTTGCGGCGTCCAATCCGCTCGGCATCCGGCCCGAGGATGTGCCGCCCGAAGTCGTAACCAAGGAACGGGAAATTTACGTCGCCCAGGCCAAGGAAACCGGCAAGCCCGATAAAGTCATCGAAAAAATCGTTGAGGGCAAGCTCAAAAAGTTTTTTGAAGACAACTGCCTCCTGCAGCAACGCTATGTCCGCAATCCGGACATCACGGTGGGCGACCTGCTCAATGACCTGATCGCCAAGATCGGCGAGAATATTTCCATTCGGCGTTTTGTGCGATTTCAGGTGGGAGAATAGACAACCGTGCAATCAGCTCGCTATAAGCGTGTGGTCATCAAACTTAGCGGTGAAGCGCTCATGGGAAACCAGGAGTTCGGCATCGGGCCGGACATGATCCGCTACGTGGCTGAGGAGATCCGTTCGGTTGTGGCGCTGGGTGTCCAGGTGGCGATCGTGGTGGGCGGCGGTAATATTTTTCGCGGGATCGCCGCTAGCTCCTACGGGATGGATCGCACTTCCGCAGACCACATGGGCATGCTGGCCACGGTGATCAACAGTCTGGCGCTCCAGGACGCCCTGGAGAAGCAGGACGTGCAGACCCGCGTTCAGACAGCGATCGCCATTCACCAGGTAGCGGAGCCTTATATCCTGCGCCGGGCGATCCGGCACTTGGAAAAGGGACGAGCCGTCATTTTTGCCGCCGGCACGGGAAACCCCTATTTTACAACGGATACGGCAGCGGTATTGCGGGGCCAGGAAATCCATGCTGAGATCCTACTCAAGGCGACCAAGGTTGACGGCGTTTATGATTCGGATCCCATGAAGAATAAAGACGCTCAGATGCTGAAACGGATCAGCTATATGGAGGTCCTCGAGCGACAGCTCAAAGTAATGGATACGACTGCGATATCCCTGGCCATGGATAACGAGCTGCCGCTGGCTGTTTTCAAGCTCAAAATCCAGGGGAACATTCGGCGCGTGGTTTGCGGAGAAGATGTTGGGACCCGAATCCACAGTTGAGGCTCCGCCGCGGGGAGCAGGCATTGATGTCAGGCTGCGCTGCGCCAATAAAAATTTGAGGAGAACGTCATGATCGATTCGATTTACCAGGACACCCGTGAGAACATGGAAAAGTCGATCGTCTCCCTGAAGAAGGACCTCAAGCGGGTCCGAACCGGAAGAGCCTCCCTGTCGCTTTTAGACGGTATCAAGGTGGACTACTACGGCACCTTGACCCCTCTTAATCAGCTGGCGACCCTGGCGGTTCCCGAAAGCCGATTGATCACGATCCAACCCTGGGACTCAACCGTCATCAAGGAGATGGAGAAGGCCATTCTGAAATCCGATCTAGGACTTACCCCCTCCAGCGACGGTAAAATCGTGCGGATCGCCATCCCTCCGTTAACGGAGCAGCGCCGTAAGGAGCTTGTCAAGGTCGTCCATAAGATCTGCGAGGAATACAAAGTGTCGATCCGCAACATCCGGCGCGACTCCAACGAAATGGTCAAGGAACTGAAAAAAGACGGACAGGTTTCGGAAGACGATGCTTTCAAGTCCCAGGAGAAAATCCAGAAGATCACGGACGAACACATCCGGCTCGTCGACGATTGTTACACAGAAAAAGAGAAAGAGATCCTTGAGTTCTAACGATGCGTCTCAGCAGCGGGGCGCTGGAACCGAAACCCGGCGGCCTCTTCATGTGGCCATTATTATGGACGGCAACGGGCGCTGGGCGCAAAAACGGCTGCTCTCCCGCATTTTGGGCCATGAAAAAGGGTCCGAGGCGGTGCGGATGGCGGTCCGCGCCTGTCGTGAACAGGGAATAGCCTTCCTAACCCTCTACGCGTTTTCTACTGAAAACTGGCAACGACCCAAGGCCGAGGTGGATGGCCTTATGCGGTTGCTAAAGCGTTTTTTGAAGACCGAGCTGCCGGAGATGGTTCAGAACAACGTCCGCCTTAATGTTATCGGCCGCATCGAAAAACTGCCGATCGATGTAAGGCAGGCCCTGGATCAAGCGCTATCCGCGACGCAGACGAACACGGCCCTGCAGCTTAATCTGGCATTGAGCTACGGCGGTCGGGATGAGATCACCCGTGCCGCGCAGACACTGGCTGCTGAGGTTCAGGCCGGTACCATGCGCCTCGAAGACATCTCCGAAGAGCAGCTGGCCTTGCGCTTGGACACCCGTGGGATTCCCGATCCCGACCTTCTCATTCGGACCGGCGGTGAGATGCGCATCAGTAATTTTCTGCTCTGGCAGCTCGCCTACACGGAGATTTTCGTTACTTCCACGCTTTGGCCGGATTTTGACCGCATGCAATTCCTGAAAATTCTCGACGAGTTTCATACCCGGAAGCGGCGCTTCGGCCGCGTCTAAATCCATGGCTGGAGGCGGGGATAGTATCCATGGTTCTCAAAACTAAGAGCCAGGATCACCTCAAGCGTTGGATCACGGGGCTGACGGCCCTGCCGGTGCTGATCGGATGCGTGATCGCGGGCGGTATGCTCTTTACCTCGCTGGTCGCACTCGCCGCAGTGTCATGTCTTTGGGAATATTTTCGAATCGTAGCTCAATCCGGCGATCCCGTATCGAGGCATTCTGTGACCCTCGTGGGATATGTTGCCGGCCTCGGATTGATCCTTTGTGCGCATGCCGGCCGACCGGAACTCATCGGCGTGGTGCTGGGGGTGAATGTCGGGGTGGCCGGTTTCCTATCCTTGAGGCGGTTTTCCTCCGACCGGACGGTTCTGGAGTGTGTTGCCCGGCAGATCCAAGGCGTTTGTTACATTCCATTGTCCTTGTCGTTGATCATTCTGCTGCGAGCCGAAACCGATGGGGTCAGCTGGATTTTCCTTCTGTGTGCGGTCATCTTCGCCGGAGACACCGCCGCCTTATATGCGGGGACGCTCTGGGGCCGTCATCGGCTCAGCCCGACCATCAGCCCGGGAAAGACCATAGAAGGCTCCATCGCAGGATTGGCGGCGGGGTTGGCGGTCGGCTTGGTTGTGAAAGCACTTTTGCTGCCCGATTGGGGGTGGCCGGCCGGCATTCTCTTTTCAGTCGCCGTGGGTGTCGCCGGACAGGTGGGCGACTTGTTCGAATCCGCGCTTAAACGGGCATCGAACATCAAAGATTCCGGCGGGTTGCTGCCGGGCCACGGAGGGGTGCTCGACCGTATCGATGCGCTGCTGTTTGCGGCACCGGTTGCTTTCGGATTGCGGATGTACATTTTATGAAAGCGCTTTCGATTCTGGGGTCTACGGGCTCCATCGGACGCAACGCACTCGATATCGTGCGGAGGTTTCCGGAGCGCTTCGTCGTGAAGGCCCTGGCCGCCAAGCGCAGCGTGGATCTGCTGGCCGAGCAGATCCGGGAGTTTTTACCGGAGGCAGCCGCCGTTTTTGATGAGGGCACCGCTCGACAGCTCGAGCTGCTCCTGCCGGCTGCCTGCCGAACGCGAGTCCTATACGGCGAGGAAGGCTACAAAATGGTGGCTGCCTGGGAATCCGCGGCACTGACGCTCACGGCCATGGTCGGCGCGGCGGGCCTGTTGCCAACCCTGGCTGCCATCGAATCCGGCAAGACCATCGCCCTTGCCAACAAGGAGACGCTGGTTATGGCCGGGTCCGTGGTAACCGCACGGGCCGCCGCTCAAGGGGTCGCCATCCTTCCAGTGGACAGCGAGCACAGCGCCATTTTTCAATGTCTGCAGGGCCAGCGCCGAGAGGATGCGGCTCAGGTTCTGCTGACCGCCTCCGGCGGGCCGTTTCTTCGGCGAGCGCGGGAAGAATTCGCTGCGATCACACCGTCAGAGGCGTTGCGTCATCCCAATTGGGCAATGGGTGCGAAGATCACGATCGACTCCGCCACTCTGATGAACAAGGGGCTTGAGGTGATCGAGGCCACATGGCTTTTCGGGATACCGCAGAATATGATCCGTGTGGTGGTGCATCCCCAGAGCATCATCCACTCGATGGTCGCTTTCCGGGACGGCTCGGTGATCGCTCAGTTGGGCGTTCCGGATATGAAGGCCGCCATCGCTTACGCACTTTCATATCCCGAACGCCTGGCGCTGGGGCAGCCGCTACCCGCTTTTTCAAGTGGCATGCGTCTAACCTTTGACGAACCGGATCTGGAGAGGTTTCCCTGCCTCGGTCTGGCGTATGAAGCCTGCCGTCAAGGAGGCACCCTGCCGACGGTGCTGAACGCTGCCAACGAGGTCGCTGTGAATTTTTTTCTGGAGGAGCGGGTAGCCTTCACATCGATTCCGATGATTGTTCGGCGGACGATGGAGGCCCATGTGCCGGTGGATCATCCCGGCCTGGAGGATATCCTGGCAACCGATCGCTGGGCTCGCAAGAAGGCCAGCCAACTGGCAAGCTCGTACGGTCGCTGAATCGTGCGGACGGGACCTATTAGAGAGCCCCCTGATCGTTTGGATAGGTTCTGGACCACGGGTTTTTCAAACCATCCCCATCTTGCATTATTTTCTGGCTGAGGAAAGGAATTGGCTGCAGATATATGACACACAGTGCTTTCGCCTTTTTCGTCGTACTTGGCATCCTGATCTTTTTTCACGAGTTCGGGCATTTTCTGATCGCGCGGTTGTTCGGGGTGGGGGTTGAGAAGTTTTCCCTGGGTTTCGGGCCTCGACTGATTGGGAAAAAAATCGGCATCACCGATTACCGCCTCTCTCTCGTGCCCTTGGGCGGTTACGTGAAGATGGTGGGCGAGGAACCGGACGAAGAGATGGATCCGAAGCTCATTCCCGTCTCTTTCACCCATAAAAACGTTTTGAAGCGTTTTCTAATCGTCTTTGCCGGGCCGTTTTTCAACGTGCTTCTGGCCGTGCTGATTTTTTTCGTCATCTCCTGGACCACCGGTATCCTGATCCTCAAGCCCGCGGTCGGCTCAGTGAAAGAAGGGTCCCCCGCTTTTCTGGCCGGGTTCAAAAATGGAGACCTCATTACCGCCATTAACGCAGTGCCGGTTGAGACTTGGGAGGAAATGGCGGATCGGATCGGCCGCAGCAACGGGCAGCCGCTGGAAATCGCTGTAATGCGGCCGGAGGGAGCCTTCGTGCTGCCGGTCACCCCCGAGTTGATCACCACTAAGAATCTGTTGGGAGAGGACATCCGCCGCTACGTCATCGGCATCGGGACGGCCGGCGAAACCTACTCCAAGAGGCTTTCCTTTTTGGAGGCTGTTTCCGAAAGCTTCCGGCAGACGTATTCCATCGTGGAGCTGATGGTGGTCATTGTGGTCAAATTGTTCACCGGCGATATTTCGATCGACACCGTCGGCGGGCCTATCATGATTGCTCAAATGGCCGGGGACCAGGCGAAGGCAGGCGTCAGTAGCCTGTTCCAGTTTATTGCGGTTATCAGCGTCAACTTAGCAGTCATCAATCTCCTGCCGATTCCGGTGCTGGATGGCGGTCATCTGCTGTTTTTCCTGATCGAGGCCGTCAAGGGCCGGCCCGTGAATCTAAAAGTTCGCGAGATCGCCCAGCAGGTCGGCATGGTCATCCTGATCATGCTGATGATCCTGGTGTTTTACAACGACATCATTCGGCTGTTTTTTAGCTCCTGATCGCATCGAACCCAATATTTGAGATGGTCGCCATGCCTTCCCGATTGGAAATCGCACTCCAAGATCAGTTGGTCGACGCTGAAGGTGAAGGTCTGCGTAAGAAAACCCGGGCGTATTTCGGCATCGAGATCGATCGAGTCCGTGCCGTGAGCGTGTTGACGATGGACGTGGATCTTTCACCGGCCCAACTGGAAACCATCCGCAAAAACATTTTTACCAATCCGGTGACGCAAGTCTCCTCCTTCCATCCGTTGTTCGTGGAGGGGGACTGGATCGTCTGGGTCGGTTTTCGGCCGGGAGTGCGAGACAACCCGGGAGCCACGGCGGTTGAAGCCATCGAAGACCTGCTCGGCATCCGCTTAGCGGCGGGGGAGGCCGTGTACACCTCTAAACGCTATTGCCTGAGCGGCCGGAGTTTGACTCGACAAGACGTCGAAAAGATCGCTCGAGAATTACTGGCCAATGACATCATTCAGCAATGGCGTATCTGGTCGAGGCAGGAATGGGATCCGGCCGAAGGTATCGGTGTCATCGTCCCCAAAGTGCGCCTGAATCATTCTCCGACCGTAACGCTCATCTCGATCGACAGTGACGCCACCCTGAAGCGTATCAGCGATGAGCGCCATTTGGCGTTGAACCCCAAGGATATTCCCGTCATCCGCGCGTACTTTTCCGACCCGCGGGTGCGCGCCGCACGCGCGGCGGTGGGGCTGTCCGACCCCACCGATGTCGAAATCGAATACATCTCCCAGACGCGCAGCGATCACTGTAACCACAACACCTTTCGGGGGCTGTTTCGTTACAGAGAAGCGGGCGACGACCGAAACGAGCTCGTGGACAACCTTTTCAAGACCTGCATTGAGGCCCCGACTCTGGAGCTGGCGGCGAAGCACCCCTGGGTGGTTTCGGTTCTGTGGGACAATGCGGGCGTGGGACGTCTGGACGATGGGAACTACTATGTCATCACCGGGGAGACTCACAATTCGCCGTCCAACATGGAAGCTTATGGCGGGGCCATCACCGGCATTGTCGGCGTCTACCGCGACCCCTTGGGCACCGGCAAAGGCTCCAAGCTCGTCATGGGCAGCTACGGCTTTTGCGTCGGTCCTCGGGACTACGCCGGCCCGTTGACGCCGCGGCTTCACCCGCGCCGGCTTCTGGACGGCGTCATCGAAGGCGTCCGGGACGGCGGCAACAAAAGCGGCATCCCCACGACGTATGGCCAGGTGGTCTTCCATCCCGGATACATGGGCAAGTGTCTGGTCTTTGTGACGGCGGTCGGCGTGATGCCGGCTCGCGTCGGCGGCCAGCCGGCCGAACAGAAGCAGACCTCCCCGGGAGATCTGCTTCTGATGTGTGGAGGGCGGGTCGGCAAGGACGGCATCCACGGCGTAACGGCCTCCTCCGAGGTTTTTTCCGAAAATACCCCGGCTGGTCACGTCCAGATCGGCGATCCCTATACCCAGAAGAAGATGCATGATTTTTTGCTCGCGGCCCGCGATGCGGACTTGATTCGATTCATCACGGATAACGGCGGCGGAGGCCTATCCTCTTCGGTAGGAGAATCCGCGCGCTTCTCGAACGGAGCCGAGGTCGCCCTCGACCAGGTGCCCCTCAAATATGAGGGGCTCGATCAATGGGAGATATGGGTCTCCGAGTCCCAAGAGCGCATGACGGTCGCCATCCGGCCGGAGGATGCCGAGGCATTTCTTTCTCTGTCCCGCAAACACGCGGTGGAAAGCACAGTGATCGGGCGCTACACTGATTCCGGAAAGCTGCACCTCACCTACGATGGCAAGACCTGCGCCTACGTGGACATGGACTTTTTAAAATCCGGCTTCCCCCAGTGGGAGTTCGATGCCGAATGGATTAGACCGCAGCAGCGCGGGTTGTTTGAACCGGTGGTCAAATGCCCCACGAAATTCAGAGACCTGCTGCTGGATGTTATGAAGCGCCCCAACATATGCTCGACGGAGTGGATCACTCGGCAGTACGACCATGAAGTCCAGGGGGCGAGTGTCGTCAAACCGCTCATCGGCGTCGAGCGGGACGTCAACAGCGACGCTGCGGTCTTGACACCGCTGCTGGGGTCGAAGCGCGGCTTGGCCTTTGCCCAAGCGCTGCTGCCGGCCTATTCCGCCATCGACGCTTACCATATGGCGGCTTGCAGCATCGACGAGGCCGTGCGCCGCGTCTTATCTGTAGGAGGCGATTGGAGCCACATCGGCGGAGTGGATAACTTTTGCTGGCCCAACATCCAGTTTGATGCTGAAACCAACCCGGACGGCAAGTTCAAGGCCGCTCAGTTGGTGCGTGCCTGCTGGGCGCTGCGGGATATCTGCCGCGTTTACGGCATCCCCCTGCTGTCGGGCAAAGACAGCATGTACGTGGACGGGCATCTGACGGGGCGTTATGGAGAAACCCACAAAGTGTCGGCCTTGGAGACGCTGCAGTTTGCAACGATTTCCGTCGTTCCAGACATAAGCCGTTGCGTCAGCATGGACAGCAAGATGGCCGACGATTTGGTCTACGTCCTCGGCCTGACCCGCAACGAGCTGGGCGGCTCCGAATACTACGATCACCTGGGGTATGTGGGGTTGAACGTGCCCCGGGTGCGCAGCGACGAGTTTGCATCGCTGTATCGGGTGATGAGTCAGGCCGTCACAAAGGGCCTGGTGGCGTCCGTTCATGGTGTCTACCGGGGCGGTCTGGGGGTCCATCTGGCCATGGTCGCCATGGGCGGCGGGCTCGGCCTGAGCGTGGATCTTCGCAAGATACCGGCTGACGGGGTCAAGCGTGACGACACCATCTTGTTTTCCGAATCCGCGGGGCGCTTCATTGTCACCGTCGACCCGCGTCACCGAGTCGAATTCGAAGCCGGATTTCATGCCCATCCCTGTGCCTGTGTCGGAACCGTTACAGCCGAGCCGATAGTGAAAGTCGACGGCTTGCACGCAGAGGCTTTGATGTCCGTATCGGTTTCTGACCTGAGGGCAGCCTGGAAAATGCCTTTCGGCGATCTGATTTGAGACGGCGATAAGTAGTCTTGTCTCTATATAAATCAAATTTATGTATGGCATTAGTTAATTAAAGAGGTAAACTAAATGGCCAAGGTCAACGCGCTCATTCTAACCGGATTCGGCCTCAATTGCGACTACGAGACGTCCCATGCTTTTGAACGGGCTGGTGCTTCTTCTCACTGCGTCCACATCAATTCGCTGATCGACGGGTCGGTCCGGCTGGAGGATCATCAAATTTTGGTTTTTATCGGAGGCTTTGGATGGGGGGATGATCACGGCGCAGGGGTCATTCAGGCGGTGCGCTTGAAGACCCGTTTAGGCGAACGGATCCTGGAATTCATTGAACGAGGCCGCCTCGTCCTGGGCATCTGCAATGGGTTCCAAGCCTTGGTGAATCTGGGACTCCTGCCGGGCTTCGATGGGGATTATCAAACCCGGTCCGTGGCCTTGATCCATAATGAATGCGGTAACTTCCGCAACCAGTGGGTCCATCTGCGCGTCGATGCAAAATCGCCCTGCGTCTTCACCCAAGGGATTCATTCAGCCGATTTCCCTGTTCGCCACGGCGAAGGTCGGCTCTACGCCGATGACGCCGTGATCCGTCGGTTGCAGAACGATCACCAGATCGTCCTGCGATATGCGCTTCCGGACGGCAGTCCTGCCGCCGGACGCTTCCCCCACAACCCAAACGGTTCCGTGGACGACATTGCCGGCATATGCGACTCAAGCGGCCGAATTTTCGGCTTGATGCCTCACCCGGAAGCCTACCATGACTGGACCAACCACCCCGATTGGCTGCGCGACCGCGAACGCGCCAGGCGTGAAGGCAGAACAATTGAAAACGGGCCGACCGTCGGCGTCCGCTTGCTTTCCAAGGCGGTTCAATACCTGCAGGGAAAATGAAAAAGGGTGCGCTGGGATCAATCGCACCCTTTTAGAGCAGACCGATTCTCGGATGTTAGCTCAATTCAACGCAGGGCCAGAGGCGTTCTAATCCGTGTTCCCGCGTGAGACTCCTTTTTCGCATCGGTAATCAGCACCGTTGAGGTACCCTCCTCCGTATGCAGGACCAACAACTCGCCAAAATCGATTGGAATGGTAATGGTCGCGTGAGGGGGCAAAGCGCTATCGAAACTGTGCTCATCTGCACGATAGATGCTGTAGATCTGGCCGGGGCGGATGCCGTGGCGTTTGCCCTGGTTGATGAAGGCGACATGGGATTCGGCGAAAATGCTCAAATGTTCTTCCGCCATAATCAACTTTCCGTCGATTCCCGGCTGGCTGTTTTGGATGTCGATGCGCGGCGAACGTCTCTGATAGGGCATCAAGAGATCTCCGGTTTTGATGGGGCGGTAGGATTCAAGCACATTGGCGACGGCATATTGCGGCTCTCTCTGAACGATCTCCAGAACCCCGCACAGCAGATGCTGGGTGCCGATCAATTCCTGGGTCTTCGGGTCGGTGAGCGGCTTGAACGTGCGGTAGATCGTCAATCGCTGACCCTGGCTCAGCGCGCCGTGGCCGTCCGGACGGATGTAGACGATATCCCCCTCGCTGATCATCTGCTTTCCGGTGTCCTGTAATTTGAAGATGACTCCTTCGGGTGTTACCGGCACCTTGCGGATGAAGCCGTACTGGTCGCTGGTTGATAAATAGTAATGAATGCCGGCCACCGGTGGTTCCGCGGCAGTTCCCGCCGGGCGGCCGCCTGCCATGCGTGCCAATCGGATCTTCTGGCCGGGAAAAATCAAATGGGGATTGGCGATGGTCTCGCTGTTTTCTTCCCACAGCTCCGGCCAGACCCAGGGGGTTTCCGAGAAACGCCTGGAAAGATCCCAGAGAGTGTCGCCTTTCTGAACCGTATAGTAGTAACCGTTTTCGGTTTCCATGGCAGTCGGACGAACCCCAGGCCCTGTGGCTTCGGCGGCATGAGTGACGCTGCCTGCGCCAGATAGGGTTCCAAGGAAAATTAGCGTCAACATCAGGCTTTTAATCATGAATTTCGGGTTCATGGATGACTCCCACTCGCATAAATGGTTGGTTTGAAACTTTAGGCCTTCATCCTATAAAAATAATTTGATGTAATAAGGGGATCCGATGGTCTATATCGTCACGGCGCAATATTTCTTGAGCTTTATTTGAAACGATTGGCGGCTAACTACTTTTTTAAAAATATTATTAGATAGATAGGCTGCGGAATAACCGCTATGACAGACGCGAGGAGCCCTTGCGGCTTGACCGGCCACAAGGGCTCCTCGATTGGTGCGGGTATCAGGATTGCGATGGTACTACATCATGCCGCCCATGCCGCCCATGCCGCCCATGCCACCCATGCCGCCACCCATTCCTCCGCCTCCGGGCATGGGGTGGTCGGCCTTTTCTTCGGGCCGCTCCGCCACCATGGCCTCGGTGGTCAGCATGAGGCTGGCGACCGAGGCGGCGTTTTGCAGCGCCAGGCGCACGACCTTAGTCGGATCGATGACGCCGGCTTCCATGAGGTCCTCGTATTCATTCTTTTCGGCATTGAAACCGAATGACCCTTTGTTCGATTTGACTTTTTCGATCACTACGGAGCCCTCGAAGCCCGCATTGTTGGCAATTTGACGCAGCGGCTCCTCAATGGCGCGGGCCACGACCTTGACCCCCAGCTTTTGTTCGCCCTTGACCTTCAACTTATCCAGCCCTTCCAGGCAACGCACCAGTGCGACGCCGCCACCAGGCACGATCCCCTCTTCAACTGCAGCACGGGTGGCATTGAGAGCGTCTTCCACACGGGCCTTTTTTTCCTTCATTTCGGTCTCGGTGGCGGCACCGACATTGATGACGGCAACACCGCCGATCAGCTTCGCCAGGCGCTCCTGGAGTTTTTCGCGGTCGTAATCCGATGTGGTTTCATCGATCTGGGCGCGAATCTGTTTTACCCGCCCCTCGAGCGACTGGCGCGAACCAGCGCCGTCGACGATGGTCGTATTGTCTTTGTCGACCGTAATGCGCTTGGCGCGTCCGAGATCCTGCACGGCGATATTTTCCAGCTTGAGGCCCAAATCCTCGGAAATCACCTGCCCGCCGGTCAAGATGGCGATGTCTTCCAACATGGCCTTGCGGCGATCACCGAAACCGGGCGCTTTGACGGCTACCACCTGAAGGGTCCCGCGCAGTTTGTTGACGACCAGAGTGGCCAGTGCCTCACCCTCCACATCCTCGGCAATCATCAGCAAAGGCTTGCCCATCTTGGCGACCTTCTCAAGAATCGGAAGAAGGTCTTTCATGCTGCTCAGTTTTTTTTCGTTGATCAGGATGTAGGGATTGTCCAGGGAGCAGACCATCTTTTCGGGGTCGGTGACAAAGTAGGGGGATAGGTAGCCGCGGTCAAACTGCATGCCTTCCACCACCTCGAGGGTGGTCTCCATGCTCTTGGCTTCTTCAACGGTGATCACACCCTCTTTGCCCACTTTGTTCATGGCCTCGGCAATGATGTTGCCAATGGTTTCGTCGTTGTTGGCCGAGATTGTACCTACCTGCGCTATTTCGCGCTGATCCTTGGTCGGTTTGCTGAGGGCCTTAAGCTCTTTCACGATGGATTCAACCGCCTTGTCGATGCCGCGCTTGATGGCCATGGGATTGTTACCGGCCGCCACCAGCTTCTGGCCTTCCTCGTAGATCGAGCGTGCCAGAACGGTGGCCGTGGTCGTGCCGTCCCCTGCCATGTCGCTGGTCTTGCTGGCAACCTCTTTCACCATCTGGGCGCCCATATTCTCAAACTTGTCTTCGAGTTCGATTTCCTTGGCAACCGTAACACCGTCCTTGGTCACGGTGGGGGAGCCCCATGACTTGTCGATAACCACGTTTCGGCCCCTAGGTCCCAAGGTCACCACTACCGCATCCGCCAGTGTTCTTACCCCGTTCAGCATCGCTTCCCGGGCCTTCATGCTGTATTTAATCACTTTCGCAGCCATTGTCAGTCATCCTCCTTATTCAATGATGCCCAGTACGTCGTCTTCCCGCAGGATGAGGTATTCCTCCCCCTCGATCTTGACTTCCGTACCGGCATATTTGCCGAAAAG
>Ga0105099_10000681_pt1 | contig 22669 bp, 22 predicted proteins | sample PPLLak3cmMay2015_2_FD_79138 | JGI IMG/M metagenome (GOLD analysis project Ga0105099, IMG submission 79138) | Freshwater sediment microbial communities from Prairie Pothole Lake near Jamestown, North Dakota, USA - PPLs Lake P8 Core (1) Depth... | ecosystem: Environmental > Aquatic > Freshwater >... | reverse complement strand
GGACCGGCGGTTGGGAAGTGCCGGAACTTGTCGCAGCCAGGTTTTGGTCGGGTAGGGGAATCCCGTTGATGTCTTTCCGTGCGACCTGGATGCGGATATAGGTCGGCAGGTGTATAGGGAACAGCTTGGGTTGATCCTTGGCGGCAAGCAATGCCTTCTCCAGCGCCTGGATCAGTTCCCGGACATTCCCGGGCCACTGGTAACGGGTGACGATGCCCCAGAACTCAGGGGAAAACTCCTTTGGTTTGATCTCGAAACGCCGGCATAATATGTACATATAGTGATTGGTCAATTCCCGGATATCTTCGAGACACTCTTTCAGCGGCGGCAATTCGATGACCAGCGAGCGGAGCCGGAAGAGCAGATCTTCGCGAAATTCCCCCCGCTTGACCATGCTCTCCAGACTGCGGTTGGTGGCCGCCACCAACCGGAAATCACTGGTCACCTCCTGGCTACCCCCGATCGGGCGGAAGCGGTGCTCCTGGATGACCCGCAGGAAACTCTTCTGAACCAGCATCGGCAGTTCACCGATTTCATCCAGGAAGAGAGTCCCCTTGTCCGCCTGCTTGACCAGCCCCTCCTGGGCGATGTAGGCGCCGGTGAAAGCGCCGCGTGCGTGGCCGAAAAGCATGCTTTCCACCAAGGTTTCGGGAAGCGATGTGCAGTCGACGATGACGAAATTCCCGCCGGCCCGTTTGCTGTTGGAATGGATGGCTTTGGCGAACAGCTCTTTTCCGGTTCCGGTTTCTCCCCAGATCAGCACATTCACATCGCTGCTCGCCGCCTGGGAAAGCAAGTCGAGACTCGGAGTCAATCGCGCCGATTTGCCGATGATGTCCTTGTGATGCAAAACCATTGCCGGTTTGAGAGCGGCCTTGTCCGCCCGGTATTCGAGCGCGCGGACAACGGAAACTCTGATGGATTCGAGCGAAGCCGGCTTCTCGATGTAATCCCAGGCGCCGTTCAGAATGGCGAGTTCGGCCTCGTCGGGATCGCCGATGCCGGAGATGACAATGACCTCCGGCACTCCGCTGGTCGACCTGATTTTTTGCAGGATGCCCAGGCCGCTGCCGTCGGGTGTCTGGGAGTCGAGAAAAACGACATCGAATGACTCGGATTGAACCTTCCCGATCCCGTCGCCGATCGTATAGGCAACGGACGGGGTGTGCCCCGACTGGGTCAAGATATCGGCCATCCAGTCGCAAATCAACTTGTCTTCATCGATGATCAAGATTTTCGGCATCGGTTTGACGGTTCGATCTCCTCAGGGATAATAATAACATTGACAAAAATAAAAAAGCAAGTGCCCAGTCAATCACATGGGCGATCGCCGCTCCGCGAATCAGATTCCGGATGCCGCAATCGGGAGAGGAAAATGGGAATGAAAAATCACTGCCCGAGATTCAATGAGGTGTGCCGGCCATTTTTTTGAGGACTGCCTTGAGATCCGAAAAACTGTCCTCTTTCTGGCATATGAATCTCGGAAGCAGAAGGTGGGCCAGCCGGATCGTGTTCTTTTTCAAATCCGGCACGATCAGGATGACGAAGATCTCCGGGAGCAGCCCCCGCAGGGTTTGCATCTCTCGCATTTCTGACTGGTCGACGGCCGACAGGACGGCGATCGAATCGGGTTCGATGATGGTGCGCAACAATACTCGCAGGGCGGTCAATTTCCGGAAAACATCGATCGGCTTGTACGGGAGCGCCTCGCGGACCGCTGCCACGAGTCTTTTCCCGTTCTCGTCATCGGTACTTGCATATAACAGAAGTTGCATGATTTACCAGCATGGGGTCAGGCCTTGAATGATCCGGTACTATTTTTCAATTTTACCGCTTCAAGTCCTGACCCCCGGGTTTTCACTAAAAAATTTTCCGGCCCTGTACCAAGCGTACGATCAGTACCACCAGGGCGATTACCAGCAGAACATGGATCAGGTTGCCGACGTGAAATGCGAAAAACCCAAGAGCCCACAGAACAATCAGAACTGTTAATACCAACAACATGTCATCCTCCTTTTTTTATTCTCGCTGTCCGGTTGCCGACCGCTAACGGATGGCACAATGAACCGGAGAGAAGCTGCTTTTATTGAAGCAGTTTTCATGCCAGGTTCTTTTTGCAGTTCAGAAATGGAAGAAATCCGCTTTCCTCTCTGAAAACAGGCGGAATTTCATGGTTCCGGCTCTTCCATCTCTCCGGGCCGGCAAGCCGATGCCGTCTTCCATCGTAGCAAACTACTCTGGAAAACAGGAAAAATCCTGTTTTGCGGGACGTTTCCTGCCTCATTTTTTGAATCAGAATGTCCCTGCATGATATTCCTTCACTTTATTACGGCGAGATGGGGGATATGGGGATCAATGGAGGTGAGCGGTGCCCCGGCGGGCTGCTGATGGAGCCTTCATCGGGTGCGGGAATCCCCGGTGACGGAGCAGTGACGGAGGAGTAAGGATGGATTGGCACAGAACATGCTGGAGCTATGATGAGAAAGGAGGCCCGACATGAGAAATGGTCTTTGGATAGTTTTATGCATTCTTTTACTGACTGCGGGATGCGGAGGCTACATCTATTTGCCGGAGAGCGGCTATGCCACGGAAACAGCCGGCCCCGATAGGTATGGTCCGCAGGAGTATGGGGCGGCGCAGGAGTATGGGGCGGAGATGGATATCGATTACATGTATACCTATCTGGCTCCCTATGGGAATTGGATCAATCTGTCCCCTTACGGCTATGTCTGGACACCTAGGCGTATGGGGTACCAATGGCGTCCCTATAGCGACGGCCGCTGGGTCATGACCGAATATGGCTGGACCTGGATCGAGAACGAACCATGGGGTTCGATTCCTTTCCATTACGGGCGCTGGGGGCACAGCAATGATTTCGGTTGGTTCTGGGTTCCCGATACCGTCTGGGGTCCGGCTTGGGTGAATTGGAGATGGAGCGACCGGTATACGGGCTGGGCGCCTCTGCAGCCCGGAGTCGAATTCCGCTATGGGATGGATTTCGCCTCGCTTTCAATCAATATTCCCAATCATTATTGGGTTTTTCTGCAGACTCCCCATTTCCTGAATCATGACATTCATCGCTACATTCTCCCTTATGAACGCAATGCCACGATCATCAATTTCGCTTCCAACCGCAACCACATGAACTTTCGCAACAACCGGATCTTCAATGAGGGGATCGGGATCGATATGGTGCGGCGGGTCACCCGGCAGCAGGTGGTCGAATACAGGACTCAGGATATCCGCCAGCCGGGACCGGTCAGGATCACCGGCAACGATGTCCAGGTCTACCGGCCTTCTTTTCGGGCGAATGCCACGGTGCGACCGAAAGCTTTTCTGGACAGTGACAAAGCCCGGCAGGAACTGGCACCGATCAGGACATTCGAACCGCGGCAACAGTTGCCGTTGAGCATGCAGGCCGCCGAAGTCCGGAGACGGCAGGCGGAAGAGAAGACCCTCCTGAGAAACACCCAGTCGCAGGAGTTGCAGGAGATGGAGCGTCGGCGCGCCGGGGAATTGGCCCAAACCCGCGATACGGCCGCAAGAACGAAGCTCCGGCAGGACAACCAGGTCAGAATGACCCAATTGCGGAACCAGCACCAGGCCGAGCAGCAACAGTTGACTGCGCGCCATAAAAAAGATACTGAGCAGGTCAATCGGGTCACCCGGAAGGCCGATCAGCGGAATCAGGCCCCGGCCCGCTCGGTAAAAAAAGAAAAAAAAGAGAATAGACCCTGAGAAGAGTACTTGAGACAGAAGGGAAATCCACTTTCCCATAATTTCATATCCAAAAGGAGGATACATGAAATCGAGTATGCGCGATAAGACAGAAGGAACGTTTCATCAGGTGAAGGGCAAGATCAAGGAGATCGCCGGGAAACTGAGCGATAATCCAAAGTTGAAAGCGGAAGGTGCCGGAGAGAAGAGGGCCGGAAAAGTTCAGGAAAAGATCGGCCAGGTCAAGAAAGTTCTGGGGAAGAAGTGAGCACGATGATTTTCCGGCAAGGAGAAAATACGATGAAAAAAGATCACCGGATCGCATTGCTCGCGGGAGTCATTTCGGTGTTGGTGATGATCGGCTTGTTGTCATTGCTGACGATTTCAGGGACTTTGTTCGCGTCGGATACGGACGAACGCATCGAATCGACCGCCAAGAGATCGTATGTATTCAAAACTTATCTCAAAGGTGATGATGTCCGGATTCATTCCCTGGATGGTGTTGTCACTCTGACGGGAACCGTTTTGGACGAATCACATTCATCATTGGCGGCGGATACGGTTGCCGATCTGCCGGGAGTGAAACGCGTAGACAACCGGCTGGAGGTAATTGGCGGTGTGTTGGAAAAAACCTCAGACACCTGGATTCGCATGAAGATAAGAATCATGCTCTTACTGCACCGCGATCTGGACGAGGCCAATACTGTGGTCGAGGTGAAAGACGGCCGGGTGACCCTGCAGGGAGAAGCCGGCAGCCAAGCGGGAAAAGCTTTGACAACGGAATATGTCAAGGATGTCGAAGGGGTGAAGGCTGTCGACAATGAGATGACTGTGGCAAAAGTGTACCAGAAGAAACAGCGGACAGTCGGCGAACTCATCGACGATGCATCGATCAAGTCGCAGATCAAACTGTCATTGCTCTTGCACCGTGGTACGAACACCTTTTCAACCGATGTTTTCGTCAAAAAAGGTGTGGTCACCGTGACTGGCTTGGCTAAAAATGCGGCGGAAAAAGAGCTGGTCAGTAAACGTATCGAAGATATTCCTGGGGTCAAAAGAATTCACAACCGCATGGTGATCGGATAATCGTCTTGAACTGCCTTAAATAAAGTCATTGGAGAAAACAAAATGAATGGAATCAAGATTCTGGCGATCCTGTTGATCCTGGCCGGTGTGCTCGGCTTGGCGTATGGCGGTTTCAGCTACATAAAGGACACCCATACGACCAAGCTGGGACCGATCAGTTTGACTGTAAAAGACAAGGAGAGGGTCAATGTCCCTGTCTGGGCTGGTGTAGTGGCGATTGCGGTCGGCGGTGCCCTCCTGCTTTTCAAAAGTAAAACGAGTTGACCGGCTTCGCGGGTGCCGCATCGTCGATTCAGGATTTCTGTTTTCCGGCACGGATTTCAGCGAAGATGCCGTATCCGCTGACATACGCCCGGGTCAAACCGGACTCGGGCTGATGGCGTGCGACTTCTGCAAATGGGAGCCACGCTAAGGAGTTACCATGAACCAAGACGTTCAATCCAAACCGATCAAGACCGATCTGCCCATGCGGCGGGTCGTCAGCACGGTTGTCCTCATGGTCGTCGCTTTTCTGATCGGCTTTCTCCCCATGTGGTGGAAGTCTCGTGAAGGCTCCGAAAATCTTTCCCGGGCAGAGCGCCAATTAAGCCTGGCCAAGCTCCAGAATGCCCTGGCATCGGCAGTCATTGATGCACGGCGCGGCGATTATGAGCCGGCCCGTAAGGCAGCCAGTGATTTTTTCACTTCCTTGCGGGTGGAAACGGAGAGAGGGGATGATTCCGCCCTGACTCCGGCGCAAATAGAGAGAATATTTCCGTTGTTTTCCCGGCGTGACGAGATCATCACTCTTCTGGCGCGGAATGATTCCGCTTCCGGAGAACGTCTCGCCGAGTTGTATGTGTCGTATCGGAAAGGAGTCGAAAAAAAATGATCTTTCAATTATTCACTATGAAAAAACAAAGAACCTGACCCGCAACTGCGCTTCTACTTCCGGGATGATTTCGACTAAAACCGAGAAAACTCCAGTTTCTATATTGACTTTTCACTAACATGTCTTCAAAATAAAGCATTGGGAAATTGATGTTTTTGTCAATGATTAGGAAAAGGAGAGTTGCCAATGAAAAAGTACGAATCGCCGGTCATTACACCCTTAGGTGAATTGGCCAAAGGGTCTGGAGTCTGTACAGCTGGAAGTGGGGTTGTACCTCCGGCTTGCACTCCCGGTGGTGCTGATACGGTAGGGCTTGCTTGCATTTGTGGACCTTCTCCAGTTAGTGCATTCGTTGATTGTACGGCAGGCGGTACTGCAACCCAGGATTGCACTGCCGGCCCTTCCGCAAATCGGGATTGTTCGGCCGGCACTTGCGCAGTCAGGGATTGCACGGCAGGCGTTTCTGCTACCGGGACGACTTGCAGTGCAGGTGGTGCTGTATAAGCGCTGCTTTATTATAGCAGATCACCCTGCCGGTAAGGACAGAGAATAGACCCCATAATGGCGTGCCTGACTCTTCAATACAATTTTCGGGGAGAGTGATATCTCCAAACGAAAGTGGCGTAATGAGAAGGAATCGACGTTCCAGAACAATCGTTGAAGACTGACGGGGCTCATCCTATTGACTGGATGCTGGGCGGTATTCTTGCCACTCACATAATATTGTAATGGAGGAAATGATCTTATGAATCAAACGGATAGACCGATTGCCAATCCCATCGTTGTGCTCCGGGAGGAGTTCGATGACTGGGCCGTACTCTTCAATCCCGATACGGCCGGTGCCGTGGGAACGAATCCTGTAGGTGTGGCAGTGTGGAAACTGCTGGATGGCAGGAGAAGCATCGAGGATATCGTGGCGAAGATCAAAAACAGTTTCGAAGACACCCCCGAAGCCGCTGGCAAAGAGATTGCCGCCTTTGTTGAAACGCTTGCCGAAAGCGGTTTTGTGGGGCTGGAGATGGAGAAAAAATAACGGATGCCAGAAGAGCTCAAAGACAATATAAAACCAACCGTGTCAAGCGTCATGCGTACTCCGCGCAGCCTGTCCATTGAAATCACATCCCGATGCAATCTGCGTTGCAGCTATTGTTATTTCTTCAATAATCCGGCGATGGTTTACAATGATTTGCCTGCGGACGAGTGGAGCACTTTTTTCGACGAACTGGGATCGCTCGGTGTGATGAAAGTCACCTTGGCAGGCGGAGAGCCGTTTATCCGGGAGGATCTGCCCGAACTGATCGAGAGTATCGTCCGCAACCGGATGCGCGTCTCCCTTCTGTCCAATGGGGGGCTGATTGATGATAAGATCGCCGCTTTCCTCGCCCGCACAGGACGCTGCGAGTATGTCCAAGTATCGGTGGATGGTTCATGCGCGGAGGTTCACGACTCCTGCCGAGGGCAAGGCTCCTTTGAAGGTGTGATACGGGGTATTCATACCCTGCAGCGCTATCGGATTAACGTGGCCGTGCGTGTAACGATTCATCGGAACAATGTGCATGATTTGCAAAACATCGCCCACTTTCTTCTGGATGAACTGGACCTGCCGGATTTCGGCACCAACTCCGCAGGGTATATGGGTACGTGCTGCCTGAACGCGGACGATGTCCTCCTTAACGTAGAGGAAAGGAAGGAGGCGATGGCGACCTTGCTGCGCCTCAGGGGAAAATATGGCGACCGTATCTCGGCCAGTGCCGGGCCATTGACGGATGGAAAAATGTGGCGCGAGATGGAGGATGCACGGGCACAAGGCAAGCCGGCCTTTCCTCGGGGAGGACGCCTTACCGCCTGCTGCTGCCCAAGCAATAAAATCTCCGTGCGCGCCGATGGCGCCATCGTTCCTTGCAGCATGCTGTCCCATATCGAATTGGGACGAATCAACCATGATTCTCTGGTGGAAATATGGCAAAATAGTCCGGCACTGAACCAACTCCGCAGCCGGCAGAAGATCCCGCTGACCGGTTTTGAGTTCTGTAAGGGCTGTCCATACATCCCCTATTGTACCGGCAACTGCCCGGGATTGGCCTACTCGTTGACCGGCATAGTCGATCATCCCAGTCCGGATGCTTGTTTACGACGCTTTCTCGATGAGGGCGGAGCCATCGTATGAACAACCCGAACGGGATGAAACAACAGAAGGCGGGACAGGCAGGAGTGCGAGCGATCAACACATTGTATTTCTACTTGACCGAAGGGTGTAACCTGGCCTGCCGCCATTGTTGGCTAGGACCCCGCTTCGATGCCACAGGAAACCAATATCCCACCCTGCCGGTTGAGTTGTTCGAGACAGCTATCCGCGAAGCCAAGCCGTTGGGGCTAAGTGGTGTCAAACTCACCGGGGGCGAACCGTTGTTGCATCCTCACATCACTCGTATGCTGGAGATTGCCCGGCGTGAAGAGTTGAAGCTTACGATTGAGACAAACGGGCTCCTGTGCACGCCGGAAATTGCCGCTGAGATTGCCAAATCTCCCAAGCGATTCGTATCTGTAAGTATCGACGGAACCGATGCCGCGACCCATGAATGGGTTCGCGGTGTGCCTGGATCCTTTGCAGCATCCTGTCAAGCGGTGAGTAACCTCGTGGCTGCCGGCATCCGGCCGCAGGTTATTTTTTCTGTGATGCGCAGCAATGCCGGCCAAGTGGACGCCATGGTACGAATGACCGAAGATCTGGGTGCGGCCTCACTCAAGTTTAACGTGGTGCAACCCACCGCACGTGGTGAGATGCTGCATGAAAACCAGGAAACATTGAACATTGCCGCCCTCATCGAGTTGGGGCGGCATGTGGAAAAGGAACTGGCGCCCAAGACCAAACTGAAGATCTTCTTTCATTACCCACAGGCGTTCAAATCCCTCCATAACATATCCAGCGGGGATGGGTGCGGCACCTGCGGTATCTTAGGTATCCTGGGCGTCATCGCCAGTGGGCACTATGCCCTGTGCGGCATCGGCGAGCAGGTGCCGGATCTTACCTTTGGCGCGGTGGGAAAGGTCAACCTGGAAACGCTATGGCGGGAAAACGCCATTTTGAATGCTCTTCGGGAGGGACTGCCCAAACGACTGGAAGGGGTCTGCGGCCGTTGCCTGATGAAGGAGCGTTGCCTGGGTTTGTGCATCGCCCAGAACTACTACAGCAAGGGCCGCCTTTGGGCGCCGTATTGGTTCTGTGAACAGGCGGAAGAAGCGGGTCTCTTCCCGGCTTCTCGCCTGAGAACAATATCTACCCCGCTTCCACTGATCCCCCATGGCAATACCCTTGCGGATTCACATGGAGACTGAATCATAAAGAAATTGTCGTCGCCGCTGATCACTGTCGGCAATACTGTTGCCGGTTTACGGAATCGTAACAGGAATGTTCACGGGCCCATGTTCTTCGCTGCTTATATCGGCCCCAGCATGAACCCTACCCTGCGCGAGCCAGAAATCATGGAGATCAAGCCTTATGTACACAGGCCATTGCGTGTTGGCGATGTGATTTTTTTTTTGGCACCAGAGACGGATCAGCCGGTCGTTCACCGCGTTGTCCGTATGACTCCCTCAGGTGTATCCACTCTTGGCGACAACAACACCCAAGAAGATGCTTTTTTATTGCAACCAAAAAACATCAAAGGCCGGGTGGCGGCCGCGTGGCGCGGGCAGAAACGGCGGAAGATCGCGGGTGGACTGGCGGGCCGACTGTCTTGTCGCTGGCTTCTTTGGCGACGATTCCTTGACCGCAGAGTGTCTCCTCTGCTGCATCCTCTCTACAGAGCCCTTTCTTCTGGAGGGTTGATCGCCCGGTTATTGCCTGCCCGGTTCCGGCCGCGAGTCGTCGTCTTCCACGCACAGGGCCGGGATCAGTACCGGCTTCTGTTGGGGCAGCGTATCATCGGGAGGTACGATGACCAGAGGTATCAATGGCAGATCCAACGGCCATTTCAATTGTTTGTGAATGAAAGGGTTCTTCCCGTGCAGCAGGACAAGGACCGATCAAACCCGCAAGTTTCGATCGAACGGCAACGAACGATGGACCACTTATCGAGGAAGGGAACGCAGTATTTCCTCGCCCTTGCTGATGGGAGTCGTTGGAAAATCACCGCTGGGAACGAGGAGGCCGAATCCATCGTCTCTCAACTGGGATACGCGATGCAACTACTCGTGGCTACAGGCGCCAGCGAAGCTTCTCATCGCGGTAATCTGAACCGGCTTTTCGTCCAAGTCGATGCCCATACGTCCGTGGCAGAGTGTTATGTCCCGTTGGCATCAGAAAAAGACGGCGTTGTCCTCTGTGTTCTAAGTCCATGTGATCACTGGGGAGGACCGTATGTCAATCTTGTGAGATTATCGCTCGTCTTTGCTCGCGAAGCGCAGGCCCGAGGTGGAGTCCTGATACACGGAGCGCTCGCTGAACGGGATGGCAGCGGTGTGATCCTGGCTGCACCGGCTGGGACGGGGAAAACCACTGCCAGTAATCGGTTTCCGGCCCCGTGGCGTTCACGGTGCGACGATACCACGCTGGTGGTACTGGATTCGCAAGGCAATTACTGGGCACACCCATGGCCTACCTGGAGTCGTTTTAAGGATGGTGGATCGGGTGGCACTTGGAATGTGCAAAACGCCGTGCCAGTCAAGAGCATCTTCTTTTTGGCTCAAGCGGTTGAAGACCGAGTAGAACCGGTAGGTCCAGGGCATGCGGTCAGCCTGCTTGGTCAGTTCGTGAGACAGGTCTCAATGTTCATGGCACCGGGCTTGGACAAAGAAAAACTACACACCCTGCATCTGGAACGGTTCAATAACATTTGCGCCCTGGCCCGGGTCGTACCCGCCCACTTGCTGCACATCAGCCCGACCGGTACTTTCTGGCAAGAAATCGAGCAGGCGCTTTTGTGAGGAGATCGTGATGAGCAGCAGAGTGCTGGCTGATACCTTGTGATCATGCAAGAACGTCCCGAATCGATAAAGCTGAAAATCCGCCGCGCCTTGCAATTGGTTCGCGCTATGCGTTTTGTCTGGCAGAGTGCGAAAGGTTGGACAATAGTGAACGGGATTCTTACTGTAGCCCAAGGAGTATTGCCCTTACTCCCGCTTTATCTCATGAAGCTCATGGTGGACGCCGTGGCTGTGGGTCTGGCGGCTCCTGATAAAAAGGCTGCTTTTAGACACGTGTTGTTGCTCGTTGTCCTAATGGGTGCAGCGACCCTGGTGACTTTCTTGTTCCGCTTAGTAGCAGGGCTGGTCAGTGAATGGCAGGCATTCATGGTCACAGACCGCATGAATGATCTCCTCCTTGCCAAGTCCATTGAGGTGGATCTGGAGTACTACGAGAGTGCGCGCTATTACGATACACTCCATCGCGCCCAACGTGAAGCCCCCTCTCGCCCCATGAGTATCGTGAATGGTTTGGCGCAGATTGGCCAAAATGGAATCTCGCTTTTGGCAATCGCAGGACTGCTCTTGTCATTTCATTGGGTCATCGCCACAATACTGATCAGCGCCGTCATTTCTGGTACTGCAGTACGATTAAGATATACCGGGAAAATGTTTCACTGGCAACAAGAGCAGACATCCACGGAACGGCAAGCCGGCTACCTCAATTGGCTGATCACTGATAGCGGCCACGCCAAGGAAATCCGCTTGTTTAACCTCGGTCCCCTGTTCGTGCGCCGGTTTCGCGATATCCGCCAGAAACTTCGCAAGGGAAGATTGGCCATCACGCGCAGGCGTTACCTCGCTGATTTTATAGCTCAGGTATTTTCCACCGCGGCGATCTATGGTTCGTATGCTTTTGTTGCGTATCAAGCGGTATGGGGGAAGATCACGTATGGAGACCTGGTGATGTATTATCAGGCATTTCAACGTGTGCAGGGATTTCTTCAGGGGATATTGAGCAGTCTGGCAGGACTATATGAAGACAACTTGTTCTTATCCAATCTCTACGAGTTTCTTGATTTGAAACGTACAGTCAGCGAACCGATTCATGCCAGACCTGTACCTCAGCCAATGCAGCGCGGTATCGTAGTCAACCATGTGAGTTTTCAGTATCCCGCAGGCACCCGGAAGGTTTTTGAGGATATTTCCCTCTTCATCCGGCCGGGAGAAGTGGTGGCTTTGGTGGGTGAGAATGGCTCGGGTAAGACGACTTTGATCAAGTTGTTATGTCGATTGTACGATCCAACAGGTGGGACCATTACCATTGATGGAGTAGATCTACGCCAGTTTGAAACAAAAGCGTTACGACACGAAATTGCCATCATTTTTCAGGACTATGCACACTACCACCTGACAGCCCGAGAGAACATCTGGTTTGGGAATACCGCTCTTCCACCTGACCATGAACGCGTCATCGCCGCTGCGCGCCGCTCTGGGGCTGATGACGTCATCCGCGAGTTACCTCATGGCTATGAAACGATTCTGGGAAAATGGTTTGAGGATGGGGAGGAACTGAGTGTTGGCGAGTGGCAGAAAGTAGCCCTGGCCCGCGCCTTCATGCGTGATGCACAGATTATTGTCCTTGACGAACCGACAAGCTCTATGGACGCCAAGGCGGAATATGAGGCCTTCCAGAATTTTCGTCAACTGGTGTCCGGTCGCACGGCTATCCTGATCAGTCATCGATTTTCCACCGTCCGGATGGCTGACCGCATTTATGTACTGAAGCATGGAAGCATCATCGAAAGTGGCACCCACGAAGAATTAATCAACCATCAGGGTGTTTATGCTGACCTCTTTGAGAGGCAAGCCCGGTCCTATCGTTAGCCGCATGAACTGGAGGACGAATTATGGAAAAAAGAGAAGCGGGTAGACTTTTATGTGATTTTCTATCAGGAAGAAAAATATCGGAAACCAGACTGAAAAAATTGTCTCCGGCTGATTGGGAGAGTCTGGTAGATTGGGCGTTTCATTTCAAAGTAAGGGGGTTGCTCTATCGGGAAATAAAGTCCCGTAATTTTCCGAATGAGCTCATCCCGATCGATGTCAGAAATAGACTCCGGGAAGCATACCGCGATCTCGCGACCAAGAATACGAGTCTGTTTTTTGATGCCTTTAAAGTTCTCACATCGCTGGCCGACAATCAACTGCCAGTCATTGCGCTCAAAGGTCTTGCACTGGCAAAAAACATCTATGGTGATATTGCTTTAAGACCTATGTCCGATATGGATCTGTTGGTGAAAGAAGAAGATCTGGTCAGGGCTGGTCGGATACTGCTGACTCTTGGCTATCAGCAGTATTTTCCTGCCTGGGAGAGTACAGGAAAGGTTTTCAATCATCTCCCCCCTTTTACGAATAAAAGCGGAACGGTGATCGAACTTCACTGGAATATAGTGACTCCGGATATCCCTATTAAAGTAGATATTGACAGGTTGTGGGAGAGAACATGTTTTATCGAAGTAGATAATTTAGAGGTCCGGGTTTTTTCTCCGGAGGATTTATTTCTACATTTGTGTGTCCATGCCTGCTACCATCTGGAGACAGGATTGGACTTGATTCCTTTATATGATATTGCTGGTTTGATAAAAGTGTCTCGAGAAAAAATCGATTGGCAAATAATAATGGAGAGGGCAATCCAATGGGGCGGCCAAAGGTGTGTTTACCTAATCTTGCTACTGGTTCGGGAATTACTGGGGGCGGCACCGCCGGATAAAATAATGTCAGAAATAAAACCCGATGATTACCAGTCTGTTTTTTTTGATGAAGCTTTGGAACAGATTCTTGATGTAAGCCCGCCAGGCCAGCTGATCAGAAAAAGAATAGGCAAACTTTTAAAAATTAAAAAAGGTAGAGGTATGGTTTCGACTCTTTTAAAAGAAGCTTTTCCATCAAGAAAGTATCTGGCCCGCATCTATCCGGTATCGGTTTCTTCTCCAAAGATATATCTATGTTATTTATTTCGCCTGAGTCACCTGATTTTCTACTTTGTTATGGTATTTCTTCGGTTATTCCACAGAGATCAATCGGTTATGAAAGCGGTACATCAGGCGAATCGGGTAAGCGCCGTTTCTGACTGGATGTTTTCATAATTTGTCGACCGTGACGTCTGGGTAGTCAGATCAATCCACCCTGGGCACCAGTTCCACGCGCCGGTTTTTCGCCCGGCCCTCCTCGTTGGTATTGGCAGCGACCGGAGCCAGGAAGGCCACACCGTTGGGGAGCAGGCGGGCCGGGTTGATGTCGAAGTCGCGGACGAGGGCTTTCACCACCGCATCGGCCCGGTTCCGGGAGAGGGTCATGTTGGATTCCAGGCTGCCGACAGTATCGGTATGGCCGACCACATGAAGTTTCAAGCCGGGTTCGGCCTTCAGCAGCTTGGCGATCTCCTCCAGGGCCGGTTGTGATTCGGGTTTGATCTCGGCCTTGTTGAAATCGAAGAAGATGCCGTACAGGGCCACGCGCCCGGTGGCGGTGATGGCCTTGGCCATGTCGCCGGCGGTGACCGTCACCATGTTCTGAGTCATGGGCGTCACTTCGACGATGTCCACCTGGATGTAGGCCCCCTGCCTGGCTTTATAGACGGGATGGTCCCGGTCCCATTGCAGGGCCGTCAACTGGACATAAATATCACCCTGGGGCCGCGCCAGCTTGGCGCTGCAAACCTGGATTCCGGAATCCCGGGCGCCATAGAACACATAATGACTGCGGTTGGTGCGGATCTCGTTGGCTCCGAGGTTGTTGAAATAACCGGTCCATTTGACCGCAGCGGAGTCCTGGGTGGAATCGTAGAGGGTCTCGAATTCATTCGCCTTCAGTTCGTTCTGGTAGTTGCGCATCAACTCGATGGCGCTCGTCTGTCCGGCCGCTTCGTACCAGACGCGCGTGACCGTTCCCTCCACGACCAGGGGCGGCCGGGCGTATTCCCGGGTTTTCTTGGCGAAGCTGTAGGATTTGTAGGTCGAGGTCTGCAAGCGGTAGCGGTCGAAGCGCTTTATGTCGTAGCCGATGATTTCCGAATGGGCGAACCGTTTGAGCAGGGGGTGGTCCCTGGCTCCCGGCAGATCGGCGGCCCGGCCGTTTTGTGCCGCCAGCCATAGAAAAATGGGTGCCACTATCCAACCAACTGTTCTTTGTATGGGACCGATTCCACTTTGAATTTGCATCCGATTTCCTCCTGGGCCTCTATTCTACCACTCCCGGAACAAAAGGTCACTCTTCCGGGCGGGACGGGAGGGTCTTCATCCGCAGCAGGTGGTTGGTGACGCCGATGGCGACGGCGATCAACCCGAGGCGGAGCCAGATTCCACGGGCGAAGACCAGGGCGGAAATGAGGATGGTCCCCCAGAGGAGGATCAGGGTCGCGATCTTGCTCGCGCGCGGGATGGCGTGATCTTCGCGGTAGTGGCGGATGTAGCGGCCGAAGACCGGGTGGCCGATCAGCCAGCGGTAGAGGCGGTCGGAACCGCGCAGGAAACAGGCGGCGGCAAGCAGCAGGAACGGGGTGGTTGGCAGCAGCGGCATGAACACTCCCAGTGCCGCCAGTCCGACGCAGATGATGCCGGAGGCGATCAGCAATCCGCGGACGAATTTGCTCCGTTTCCCAATATCATCGACTGGAGGATATCCCGAAGCGGGCGCCGGCGGCATCGTCATTTCACCGTTTCGAACGGGTGGTCGCGGAAAAAGTCGGGATGGAAGTGGTCGGGGCTGTCCAGGCCCTGGACCCAGCCATTTTCGAAGCCGAGGCGGTCCATCTCCTCGATCACCGTCTGGTATTCCTCAGGCGATATGCGGCGGTCCAGGGGCGGCTGGAGAAGAAGATCGGCGGGACGGTACTGGGCCATGAGCGAGAGGTGGACGCGGGGGGAGAAATTTTCGGCGATGGTCCGCAACACCTGCAGGCTGTTCTCCACCGCTCCCGGGAGGACCAGGTGGCGGATGATCAACCCGTTCTCGGCCAGCCCCGTGTCGTCCAGGCGGAGCAGCGCCCCCTTCTGCCGGGCCATCTCGCGGATGGCGGCGAGGCCGAGGCGCGGATAGTCATCTGCATCCGACCACTGTTTCGCCAGGTCAGGGTCGGCGTATTTGAAATCGGGGAGGTAGATGTCCACCAGGTCCTCCAGTTGGCGCAGCGTATCCACGCGGTCGTAGGCATTGGTATTGTAAACTACCCGCGGCCGCCGGCCGGTCCGGTGCAGGGCTTCGATGATCCGCCGCATCTGCAATACCATGTGAGCGGGTGAGACGAAACCGAGCAGCTTCACGCCCCGGTCGAGGATGGCGGCGATGGCAGTGACCGCTCTCTCCAGGCTCAGGGTTTTGGCTGGTGTCTCCTGGCGGCTGATCTGGTGATTCTGGCAATATTGACACTGGAGATTGCAGTGGTAGAAGAAGACGTTGGCGTTGCCGGTTTCGCCCCCCAGGGGGGGTTCCTCGCCGCGGTGCAGGCAGATGGAGGCGATTTCCAGGCCGATGCCGCTCCGGCAGTAGCCGCTCTTCGTATGACGAAAGGTGCGGCAACCCCGTGGGCACATCGTACAGGGTTCGTAAAAGTCGTCCATTACCGTTCCTTTCCTACTCTATCACGTATCCGTTTTCTGTCAAGATCGGTTTCCTATTGATTCACCGGGGGGAGGTGGTAGAATGGGGATCCAGGAGATGCAAGATGCCCGATTGGTTAAAAGTGCGTGCCGATTTTCCGGTGACAAAAAATCTGGCCTATTTTCTGAGCGCGGCCATGTCGCCCCTGCCCCGGCCGGTGTTCGACGAGATCGTCCGCCGTTACGAGCGGTTCATGGAGTATGGCGACAGCGAGTGGGAAGAGGATCTGCGGGCCCGGCAAAACCTCTGCGCCCGCCTGGGTTCTCTGATGGGGACCGATGCGGCGAACCTGACTTTCGTCGCCAATACCTCCACCGTCATGGCCATGATCGCCCAGTCCTTTCTGGACCGGGTTCCCCGCGCCTTTCACCTGGTCTCCCTGGCCGATGAGTTCCCGGCTTCGATAGTCGCCTTCGAACACCTGGGAATTCCCATGCGCTATGTGGAACCGGTGGGCGGCCGCTACCCGGTCGAGCATGTCCTGGATCGGATCGACGGCGAGACCCTGGCGGTGGTCGCTTCGCAGGTGCAGTACGCCACCGGCTTCCGGCTCGATGTCCGCCGCCTGGGTCAAGAACTGCGTAACCGTGGGGTGCTCTTTATCGTCAATGCCACCCAGGGATTCCCTTTCTACCCGGTTGACCTGGCCGCCGCCGGCGTCGATGCCCTGACGGCATCGCTGCACAAGTGGGGGTTCACCGGCCATGTCGGCGCCCTCTTCTTCACCTCTCCCGCCTTCCGGGAGCGGTTTCCCTGCCCCTGGGCGGGCTGGCTGGGGATCGATACACCGGACGGATCGATCCATACCGGGAAAAACGAACCGTTCCACCTGTATCGATCCGCCGCCCAGTTCGACCTGGGCACCTCCAACCTGCAAGCGCTCCCGGCCCTGGACGCAGCCCTCGATTACCTGGACGCGATCGGCCTGCCCGCGATCCGGGAACGGCTCGGAGAGCTGGCCGACCGGCTGATCTCGGGGCTGAAAGAGGCCGGGGTGACGATCGTCTCGCCGGTGGAGCGCCGGGAGGAACGGTCGCCGATCGTTTCCATCACCCTGGGGGAGAGGAGCGGCGAAGCGGTGGAGGAGTTGACGCGGAAAGGGATTGCCGTCTCCCTGCGCCGCGGCCTGGTCCGCATCGCCCTCAATTTCTTCAATGATTTCGCCGATATCGACCGGTTGCTGAAGGTGTTGAGGGAAATCGGCCCCCGCTGATCATTGCGGTCAAAAATATCTCCTGACTCTGTTTCTGTATTCGCTATATTCAACACCGTAATAGTCAGCTAAAAACCTTTCTTCTTGGAGTATCTGATAGTGAATGCCGATCAATACGGAAAGTGCAAAACCAATGAAAAAAATAGTCGGGTTGATCAAAGCCGTACCGATAAAGTACAAATCGAGAAACACGAATATCGGATTTCGGGTCAGTGAAAAGATCCCATTGGTGATCAGCTTGCCGGGATTATCCTTGTCTATTCCCACTCGCCAGGATTTGCCAAAGGCAATCAGTGATAACAGAAAGATCACATAGCCGATAAGGGTGATGATCATACCGGCATATTCCAAAGCAACGCTTTCACCAATTGGCTGATAAATGATCTTGATGGGAATCAGGTGAAATCGGAAGCCGAAAACGGTGGCGACGATTTCGTAAGACCATGCCAAAAGCCCGATGAAAAACAGATATTCTATGACGGCCGCCATCCCTTTTTTCCCTTTGCCCAGGACGAAAGGATTTACCCCCTCTTTCACATAGAGCATGATCGAGCGGGTCGCCAGCGTCAGATACAGAAGCGAGAGCATGATGGCTTGAAAACAAATGATCGTTCGTTCCATTTTATTTCTCCTGAAAAATCAGAGTATGATTTTGAAGCCGTTGAAAAACAATTTGATCAACTCTATTCCCGATTTTTCTATTTCTTCCGGGTTACTGCTATTTCTGATTAGCGTGAAAATCCCTTCGAAAAAGCTCTGTGCGAGTGCATAAGCCAATGGATCCACCGGCACGGGTCCGGTAACAGAACCGTTCGACCTGGAATAGTAGGAGATTAGATGTGTTTTGGTTCCCTGAGATAAAAGGGATACCAGTTGGTCTTTGATTCCCTTGAATTTCGACCCTTCACTGCCGTACATGAGGATCAGTAACTCGATTCTGCTTTTCTTCACCAGATCGATCAGGATGGCGCCTTGCTGTTCGATCAATTGATCTATGGAAGAATGATCTCCGGGTTCCAGCTCATCATCGTGATGGTTGATCAAATTCTCCAATTCAAGGGTTATAGGGTCCAAGATATGGGAGAACAAAGCCTCCTTGTTTACGAAATACTTGTAGATGTTGCCGACGGTAGTATTTGTCCCTTTTGCGATCGACCTCATGGAAGATCTTTCGTATCCCTTTTTGAAAAATTCCTCCTTGGCCGAATTCACAATCGCATCACGTATCTCATCTTTGAGAACTTTCATAGCCAATTCCGTTTAATGGTAAACATGTGTTTACTAATATAATGGACCAAGGGAAAATTGTCAATGGTTTTTTAAAAGCGACTTGTTGATGGTGTTCATCGGGGATGGCGCTCTTTGGATCATCGATGGGCGATCGTGCAAATGAATTGCGTGAATCAAATTGATTCGAACGATTTGGCTGCGCATGGATTGACATTGTGGTTTCCCCTCTATACAATGGCCGTATGTCTCCCTTTTTGAAACGAAAGGATGAGCAATCATGCAACCAAAACTGAAAAAACCGAAACGGATGGAACTCATTTTGCAGGAGTTGCTCCAAAAAAAACGGATCAGCGCCGATGAACTGAGCCGGACCCTGGGGGTGAACGCTTCCACCATCCGACGCGATCTGGAAGAGCTGGAAAGAAAGAACCTGTTGCGGCGCACCCATGGCGGCGCCATCCCGATCGATATCCTTTCCTTCTCCGGATACAGCTTGGGGATGACGATCAAGGAAAATATGGGCAGGTGGATGTCCGAGAAGACGGCGATCGCCCTGGAAGCATCGAAGCTGGTGCAGGCGGGAGATACCATCGCCTTGTCCCCCGGCAGCACCACCACCCTTCTTGCCCAAACCATCCGCCGCCTGCAAATCCCCAAACTGACGGTGGTGACCAATGCCGTGAACATCGCCATGGAACTGGCCGGACTCCCGAACCTGACCATGGTCGTGATCGGCGGCCTGCTCCTCTCCGACTTTTTCGCACTGGCGGGACCGATCGCCGAGCAAAGTCTGGCGCAAATGTTCGTCGACAAGGCCTTCATGGGAGTTACCGGCATCAGTCTCAAGCATGGATTGAGCGGACCCAACCAGCTGGAAGCCCTTACCCACCGCGCTACCATCAAGCAGGCCCGCCAGGTGATCCTCCTCGCCGACCACAGCAAGCTGGAGCGGGTTGCCCTCTATCACATCGCCCCGTTGCAACAGGCCTATATCCTGATCACCGACAACGGAGCCTCCCCGTCCCTGGTCAAAGAATACGCCGACCGGGGCATCGACATGCGCCTGGCCTGAGCCGGAATTCCTCCCGGCGTTTTTCTTTCCAGCAGGCGTTTCTCCATGTTTCTCGTTGCCGTGATTGTCTTCGGGTGTAGTTTCAGGTAAAATGGCGGGTCGGGATACCGCATGGGAGGATCGATGAAAAGACAATTCGGCGCATGGTTGATGGTGTTTCTCTGTCTGTCGGTCCTGGGGGGGACGATCACCGATTTCACCCTGCCGCGGGCCGATGGCTCGCTCTTTCGGATGCGGGATCACCTTGGGGAAAAATTATTCGTCATCGATTTCTGGGCCAGCTGGTGCAAGCCCTGCAAATCGTTGTTGAAACGGCTCCAGGAGATCAAGCAGGAGGTCCCCGAAGTGGAGGTGATCGCTATCTCGATCGATGACGCCTCGGCCAGGACCGCTGCCGAGAGCTACATCCGGGGCAAGGGATTCGACTTCATCACTCTGTTCGATGCCGAGGGGCGGGTGGCGAAGGACCTCAATCCCTCTATGAAAATCCCCTTTACGCTGATCATCGACCGGCAGGGGACGATCGTCTACACTCATTCCGGTTATATCCCCGGCATCGAGTCCGAGATCAAGAACCGCCTGCAAGAAGCCCAATGAAGCGGACGGCATTGGGGGTGTTGCTGATCAGTCTTAGCTGCTGGAAGTTGCCGGCGATTTCCTGGGGGGGATTCAGCCTGGTTCTGACCAACGAAACCCTGTTGCAGAGAAATCGAGCGGCAAGCCGCCCCGATCAGTTGTACCAATTGCTCCACTTGGTCGGGACCTACAAGGATTGGTCGTCGGGACTGACCCTGCGGCTGAAGAACTTCCTCAAGCAGACCCCGGATATGACCCTTCCCCGTCTCGAATTCGATTTTTACAAGGCCTTCGTCCGGTACCAGGGGAAAAAGCTCCGGGCCCAGGCCGGGGATTTTCATGCCATGCTCGGCCGCGGCCTGGTTTTGGCGGTGCTGCCAAATGAAAAGCTGTACCGAGACTGGTCGATCCGCGGCGGTGATGTGGAGTTTCTCTCCGACCATTTACGGATCCGCACTCTGGGCGGCCTGGTCCGGGATGAAGCTGGCGGTCAAGGCTGGAGCCTCTTCGGGACCGAAGCCATCTTCCGCTATGTCCGAGCCCATGACGCCGGCTGGCACCTCAGCTACATCGACGACCGGGGTGAAGGGGGGCGGCTCGGCCCTAGATTGACCGGCTCCCTCAGTTTTTCGGGTTCATTCTGGTCCGACCGGATCACCTATGCGGCGGAAACGGCGTTTCTCTCCTTTCAGGATGAGCGGCTTCCGGCCGGGAGCGCCGGCTTCGCCTCGCTATCTTATCACCGGGGGCGTTGGCTGGTGACGGTCGAGGCCAAACGGTACCTGAACTTCGCCAATGAGTTGAACAATCCCCCAAATGCCGACCGGGAGGATGAACCGGGGGTCCTGGGGGACGGCCAGACGGTGCGGTTGTTTTTGCAGTATGCACTGCCCGATCCCGATCTCCTGGTGCTTCTCAACGCAGCAACCGTCAGTGAATACGGAGTCCGGGGCGAACACCTGTACGCCGGGATGATGGCTCAAGATCTGTTCGATCGTATCAGTGCCTCTCTCACCGTCGGCGTGCGGCGGCTCCTTTACCCGGTCCTAAGGATAGATGCCAATCTGCAATGGATGCTCGGCGGCCCCTGGAGCCTGGAAACGAATTACCGGGAAAAAGGCTATCGCAACGGCGCTTTCCGTTTTCTGGAGCGGGACATCCTGGTCCAATTGGCCAAGGCCCGGCTGGGAAGCTTCTCGGTGCAATATCAATATTCGGCCCAACCGGTTATGGGTCGGCACCATTTTCTTTCCTGCTCGGCCCGCTGGGATGTGAGCGCCGCCGCATATGTGGAGGCCACCGGCGGTTGGCTGCGCGGCGGAGAGGTCTGCGCCCAGGGGCAGTGTTTCCAGGCACCCCCTTTTCGCGGGGTCAAGCTTTCCTTTTTTGCCGTATTTCGCTGATGGATCGATATCAGGATGATTTCCCGCAAGGATCATCCGGGAGGAGATGATCGATGAAGACAAGAATGAGGACGATAATCGTGGCCAGGCTGGTACTCGTTCCGCTGCTGGTTTTTCTGGCAGCTTCGCGGCCGGTCCAGGCCGGCCGGGAGAACCGGGACGACCACTTCTACTCGAGTGGAACCACCGAGCGCGGAGTGCTCGAAAAAGAGGGTCAGGCAACGACGCAGGAACGGAAAGCAAGGTTTCCCTGGTTCGTGGTGGCGGCAGCCGTAGTGGTGGTCGGGGCGACGGTTGTTTTTTTTCTGACCAGGAAGGGGCGGCCGACTTTGACGGTAAGACTCGGTGAAGGGGTCGAAGGCGATCCCCGGCAGGACACCCGGTATAAGAAAGGGACAATTGCTTCCTATCACTATTCGGTTCAATCGGGCTATACCGGCTTGCGGATTACCCTGGATGGCCAGGCGGTCGAAGCGAGTGGGAATATCCGCATGGATGCCGATCATGTCATCGAAGCCTCGGCTGGCCGGATCACCGAAACAAGCAAGCGGGTGGTGGTGGCCGAAAAGTTCACCGGCACCTGGTGCCAGTACTGCCCGGGGGCTGCGCGCGGACTCGATGAGCTGAAAGCCGAGGCCGGGGAGTCGCTGGCGGTGATCTCCTATCATGTGAACGACCCCTTCGCCCTGGCCGGCGTAGTCAACGCCCGCAAGAGTTACTATGGAGTCGGTTCCTATCCGACGGTGATCTTCGACGGGGTCCGTGCCCATGTGGGCGGTTCGGCCAACGGGTCGCTGATCTCCACCTACCGGCCGATATTCACCGAACGCAAAACGGTTCCTCCCGCCTGTGACCTGATCCTGCAGAGAATGAACGGCATGAGCGTCAATGTTTCCGTGAGAAACCTGACCAGCGCGGCGATGAGCGGGAAGCTG
>Ga0105099_10000679_pt1 | contig 22678 bp, 23 predicted proteins | sample PPLLak3cmMay2015_2_FD_79138 | JGI IMG/M metagenome (GOLD analysis project Ga0105099, IMG submission 79138) | Freshwater sediment microbial communities from Prairie Pothole Lake near Jamestown, North Dakota, USA - PPLs Lake P8 Core (1) Depth... | ecosystem: Environmental > Aquatic > Freshwater >... | reverse complement strand
TCCGGAACCCGGCGCAGAACCTCGAACGTCAGCAGGCCGGTGCGCGCATACAGGTCTAGCACAAGATTGTCCCGCTTGATATTCGCAAGCTCAAGTATCCTGTCGCGGATCTGCTCAAGCTGCCTGCCGCCGGTGCCCGAACTCCTCTTTTCCCATACACCCTGTCCTGCGGTTTTCTCGTTCGTTCCTTCATACTGCCCGCCGAACGTATCTGTTTCGGACGCCTCGACCATGGCCTCGATCTGCGCCTCCTTGCGGCGCGTCACCTCGTCACTGATCCGTTTTTCATACCCTTGTTCCGAGGGATTGTAGAACACTTTCCCCTGAAGAATATCCGGCAGATACTGCTGTGCCACCCAATGATCCCGGAATGCATGAGGATACTGGTATCCCTTGCCATGGCCGAACCCATCCTTATCGCGCGACGAGTCTTTGAGATGATTGGGAACCTCGTCCTCCTGCTCTTTTTCAACCGCGCTGATCGCGTCGAAAAAAGAGAGCGTCGTATTGCTTTTCGGCGCGGTTGCAAGGTACAGGCACGCCTGGGCCAGATGAAACCTCCCCTCGGGCAACCCCACATATTCAAACGCCTGCGACGCAGCAGTCACTACCTGCAACGCGTGAGGGTCTGCAAGCCCCACATCCTCGCTCGCAAGGATCAGCATGCGCCGGAAAATAAACCGCGGGTCCTCGCCCGCATACAGCATCTTCGCCATCCAGTAGAGCGCCGCGTCCGGGTCCGAACCCCGCACCGATTTGATGAACGCGGAGATCGTGTCGTAATGCGCGTCGCCGTCCTTGTCATACAGCACCGCGCGCTGCTGGATCGAATCCTCGATCACGCTGCGGGTGATATGTATAATCCCTTCGCCTCCCGGCGCCGTAGTCTCCACCGCAAGCTCTATAGCGTTGAGTACGCTCCGTCCGTCGCCGTTTGCAACCTTTACCAGGTGCTCCATTGCGTCATCGTCCACCCGCACCGTGCGCGTGCCGTATCCCCGCTTCGTATCCGCAAGCGCATTTCTCGCGATCTTTTCAAGGTCCGCCTCGGTCAGCCGCTTGAGCTGAAAAATGCGCGAGCGGGAGACCAGCGCCTTGTTCACCTCGAAATAGGGATTCTCGGTCGTGGCCCCGATCAGCGTGAGCGTGCCGTTCTCCACATTCGGCAGCAGCGCGTCCTGCTGCGCCTTGTTGAACCGGTGCACTTCGTCAATAAACAGTATCGTACGCCTGGAATAGAGCGCAAGCGTCTTCTGCGCCGTCTCTATCGCATCCCGGATATCCTTGATGCCCGCCAGCACCGCATTGATGCAGAGAAACTGCGCTTTCGTGGTGTTGGCGATAATCCGCGCAAGCGTCGTTTTTCCGGTCCCCGGAGGCCCGTAAAAGATAAGGCTTGAAAGCTGGTCGATCTGAATCGCCCGCCGCAGCAGCCTGCCCGCGCCGATAATGTGATCCTGGCCGGCAAACTCATCAAGAGTTATCGGCCGCATCCGGTCGGCAAGAGGCGCGTTTTTGCGCGTCAACTCTTTTCTGTGTTCGTCGAAGATGTCCATGGATAGAAAATAGTTCGGGGCGACTAAAATCGGGGCAATACAGTATTATACATGCGTCTTAAGATCATTAATTTCATCTTCAAGCGTTTCGAGTGTTTGAATAATTACTGAAAAATCGGGCACTTTTCCGAATATCATTTCTCGCATACGCTCATAATCCTCGGCAAGCAACTTTTGTTTATACGCCGATGGAACAAGTTTAAACGTTCCCGGTTTTGATAAGTCATACCGGGCGGCGGGGCTACGGTAAAACACGTTCTTGAATTCGGCAACATTCTGCAATAATTTTAGATCATCCAGCGCTTTCACTTTCAGCGAAGTTCCGGCCATTTGAAAAACATCATAATAATGACGTGAAGATCTCTGATTCATAGGTTTGCTTTCAGGAAAATATGCTATCTGATGCAGTATGGTTGCTTTCTCCCAAAACGTACGTTCACCGGTTATGGTTTTGACGGTAACCATCGGCATATCAAATACATGGGGGTATTCCTGCGCGGTATACGAACTTATTGCAGCGGTTTCATGCGGAACACGAGAAGCCCGTGGGCCGATTTCCAATTTTACATGATCGAGCAGATATGTATGTGTAAATGATACAGGATATTGAATCAATACGACATTACCGTCGTCCTTGCTGACCGAAAGGCGCATTTGTCCTTCTGTCATTTCTACAAGTATTTTATCGAGACAAGGTATTATCATATCTGCAATATAGGTCCTGCCAAGAGAATCAATTTTAGCGTTGAATTTATCCCGTTGCGTTGCACTGCGTTCAGCCCAGGCTTCCTCGTCACTGACACCCAAAACGCGCCAATCAAGTATCACATCGACATCTTCGGAAAATCTGTTTATTATATTGTAAACTTTCGAAAGACTCGTTCCTCCCTTAAAAAACAAAAGTTCCTTAAGCTCTATACTTTTAAAGATGGCTTTCAGAACCATGCAAACCCAGAAATCCTTTTCTATCAGCGCATCAATAACGCCTTTTTTGGCGGCTGTAGCGCTGAACAACTCCTTGCGCTCTTTCCCTGAAAGCCGTGCCACCTTTTCCATAAATTACCTCATACACAAATTTTTTGAATAGCCTGATATATCCAGCCGGTCACGTTTTTAGTGTCTCTTCTAATCTGATCATATTTTGACGAATCTATCGCCATGCTAAATCGTTTCAGGCTTTCATCAGAAATGTTTTCTTTCCCATATGCCCGCAAAGCTTGAACAAGAATCGCACTGTCCGCATACTTAAAGTCAGTTTCCTTAAGCATCCCTTTTTTAAATTGCAGTTCTCTGTTTTGTATACGGTAAAGTATACTTCTCCCGTTTGTGATATACACATACTTTGCAGGTACCTGCGTTGAAATACCAAGAATGTTGAGCGCCGTTTCACCGGACGGTTCGATATTCCAGCCAAATTTTCGGGCAAGCGCCTGGGCAACCCGGGGAATTTCAACCGGCAAATGCTCTTTAAGCAATGTGCTTTCCTGCGGATAGAAATAAATACCCCGCAAAGCCCTTCGTATAACGCCTTTTTTCTCAAGTGAATAAATAGTAAAATCTATCGAAGAACGACCTCCTAAATCGGCAAAGTCTACTGGAGAAAATACCCACCCCCTGCCATTACCATAAATACGCGCAATTATTTTATTTTTAATATGTTGCATAAATTTATATCGTTATTATTACTATGAAAAATGGTTCATATTTCATAGAAAAGCAAGTGTTTTTTATTAGCAGGATTAAAATTGAATACACCATTGGGAAAACGCCTCGTAAGATACTTACGGCTTCCTTATATAATATGGAAGCCAGGCTTCCAGTACCGCTTTTAAACGGTCTATTGCAGCGCTTACTTCTTCAACACAAACAGTGTCCATCTTTCCCGCCTTATATGCACCGAGCCGTTTATCGATTTCCTTCCCCCAGATATCCTCTATGGTCCTGTCCGGAATATCAAGGCGTGAAAATAAGACGATCGACCAGCCAGCCCAGCCGGTTCTATCGCATGGAATGCCATCGCTTCCTTTAAAACAGACTCTTTTTCGTGTTCGTCGAAAATATCTCTATATAATACTCGGTAATAATGTTTTTTTATCGCGGTAAAAATAATTGCATTTTCAATTTATTAATAATATAATAACAAAGTATTTAAAAAATATTTTATTAAAAAATATTGTATTGAAGGCTTTTGTACTCCATCATATACTATATAAGGTAATTATATTCTTCTCATTTTCATATACTGTATAACTGCATATAATAAAAAGTGACCTACTATTTCCGGAGGAAAAAATGAAAAAGAAAGTATCTCTCTTTGTCGGGCTTAGCTTGCTTATATCTGGACTCTGTTTGTTCTTTTACTGCACGCTCGGAGAGCAACCCATAGGGCCGGATATTACCGATATCATCGATACTATTCCGGACGACAGTATCGTGGTATGGGAAGACGGCACCATGGAGATGTATGTCACACCATCGAAGGTTCCAGCCAGTTATACCAGCACCGCAAAAGTAACGGTGAGGCTCTATAATATTAATCACAACCCGATAACCGGAAAACAGGTCTATTTTTCGTCAACGCACGGACTGATTGAACCGGGCGCGATTACCGATTCGAGCGGCATCGCAACAGTCACCTTTACCAGCGAGCCGGTGAATGCAGAGGCTTCGGTGTATGCGTGGATATTTGATTATAAAAAGAACAAGGTGTTGATACGGCAGGTGGTAACAATATCGGGCGTTAAACTCTCCGTTTTTTCCCTTAAAAACGTATTAAAGACCACAAAGGTGCCCATTAAAGTAGTTGCAAGCGATGCAATCGGAGAACCCATCGCGAAAAAACCGGTTGTTTTTACGGGAGACATCTCCGCCACCCTGGTGACGAAAGGCGACGGATCGGTTGACACCGTGGTAACTCGATCGACACAAGGTCCCGTCGCTTACGCCGTTTTGTGTCAGGGCTTGTTCGTCATGGACACCATTAAATTCTGGGATACGATTCCGGGAGGAGTCGATACCGCTCTGGGTATTCGCAGCCTTCGTATTTTTTCATCCAAATCACAACTTAACGCCGACAATACCGACTTCGCAATAATCACCGCTATTCTGGTGGACGATAAAACCAACAACCCGGCGACCGGTGACACCGTTTATTTTCAAAGCAACTACGGCATCATCGACAAATTCGCTATTGTCGACAACACCGGCCGCGCCCACGCGAACTTGCGCAGCACACCCATCAACGGAACCTGTTACGTTTATGCCCGCGCGCGGGGCAACATCGGCGACACCACCTCGGTAATCCTGAGCGGCGTGAAGCTTGCCCTGAGCGCCGATCCGGTCAACAGCCAGATTAACGAATATTCCGTTGTAACCGGGCTTCTCAGCGACGCATCCGACAAACCCATCGAAGGCGGCAATGTCGAATTCAACGCGCTCAACGGTTTATTCGACAACAACACGAACAAGATAACCATCACCACGAACGCTAACGGTAAGGCGACAACGAGGGTGACGTCACCAAGCGCCAGCACGGTAAGAATAAATGCGAGTTCGCTTAATTGCATTGACACCACTACCATCTTTTTCACCAACAACCGCCTTACCCTGACAGCAAGCCCGCAATCCATTGCTATAGGCGGAAACGCCTATTCGACCCTCGAAGCCACGTACCGTGACGGCAATAACAACCTTATTTCGGGACAATGGATCAAATTCTATACCAACGCCGGCACTCTATTATACGACTCCGCCCAGACGGTAAACGGCATAGCCACAAACAGGCTCTACAGCAGCTACTTTGCCAACAAGGCGACGGTGCAGGCTGTTGCGGCCAACGGCACTGCGTCAGCCAATGTGACCTTTTATTCTTTATCCGCGAAAAGCATAGACCTGAAAATCAGCCCGGACAATATCGGCATAAACGGCGGCGTCGCCACGCTGATTGCAACTGTCAAAGACAGCAGCGGCAACATGGTCACCGGCGCGGATGTTAATTTCAGGATTACCAAGGGGCCGGGCGGCAACGAGTATATCGATAAACCGGTAGCGACCTCCAAAGACGGCATAGCCCGTTCCCAACTTTTTGCCGGAACTCTTCCCAGCCAATACCGCGCCTGCGAGGTTGCAGCGTACATCGGAACAATAGCCGACACCACAAAAATGACCATAAGCGGCGCCCCTTACATTGTATCGGTTGCACGGCCGCAAAGCGACACGGTTGTTGTATCCAACGTGGGACAGGTGGACCCGGCAACATTTAAATTCAATGTAGGCGCAGTGGTTCAGGACGTTAATGGCAACAATGTAGCGGACGGTATGGAAGTCCATTTCAGCGCCGTAGTCTCCGGAATGGCGGTTGCACGAAAAAGATTCGTGCGCTGGGAGGTCAGCGCAACCGAAATAAAACCCATAATCACCTATTCCGTTATGTCAGTTCCCTTCGAGGATATAAACAACAATTTTAAAATGGACAACAATATAGATCTTGACCTGGACGATTATCCGCTGATTGCATCCCGCGGGGACGACCGGGACGGTAATGGGATTATGGATTATGATATTAAAACATGGGACCTGTTCTATGATTTCAATTTCAACGGAAGAAGCGACATCAATGAGTGTGAGAACTGCTACCAGAAAACATACATAAACCAAACGACTGGATATGATACGACCATTAAAGTTATCGGCAAAGACACTCTCGGATTCGATACGACATTGGTAAATCCCTATGTTGACACATTAATAACCCCGCGTTGGGACTCAACCCATATTCCGCCGATTATCGTATATGATACGAGTATTTTCATAGCCTATGATACGATTGTTAAGCCTAAAATCGTTCCTAAATATGACACAACCATCACTCCGATCACCCAAGTCGTAGATTCCACCTGCACCTTCTTCGCCGACCTGAACAACAACGGCGTATGGGACAAAACGGAATTATACATCGACCACGACAGCGACGGCGTGTGCGATATGCCGGCAAGCGGCGATTTTGCTTTCTGGCGCTGGGAGATGAGGCCCCAGTTCCACGGCGTGCGTTTCGATTTCCAGGAAAACGACTTTGCGGTTGTTGTCGCCTCATCCGCAGTAACCAAGAACGGGGTGGCTGAAGCGTCTCTTGTTTACCCGCGCCAGATGGCGCTGCGGCTTATCGTAACCATTAACGCCGAAATCAACGGCATCAGAGACAGGGACGGCGAGCGGTTTACGCTGCCGGTGATTATTCAGGGGAAGAAATAATTATAATAACAATATTCAATACTTAATTTTCAATATTCAATTTTCAATGAAAGCTGGAATGATCTTTAATCAAATTCGCACAATAATTCCGGAAGCTGATTGGACTCTTTGTGTTGTCTTTGTTGACGGTGTTCAAGGGGTATTTGATGTTAATCCCTATCTTACAGACGAGGCGTTTGAAGATTTGAGAGATATCAATGAATTCATGAAGGTTCATAATGGCGGATATTATATCGAATGGGAATGCGGAGCAGATCTGTCAGCGGACACGCTTCGTGAAAGAATAAAAAAGACGCGTAAGAGGTCTTTGAGTAAAACAGTTTGACGAGGGAATGAGCTGACGACAAGACGAAGAGACGATAGGACGAACTGACGATAACCGGTGAAAGGGCGATTACTATTTTATGCCGTGCCCCGACCGTGAGGAAGGGGTGAAACGCGAGGCGGGCGAAGAAAACGAGATACGAGATACTGGCGACGAGATACGAATAAATGATTTTCAAGTTTCAAGTTTCCAAATCTTAAATCTTAAATCTGAAATCCTAAATCTTAAATAACATTAGAAAGGTCAGCGAAGTATGAAGAGTAAATGGATAAAAATCGTTATTATCTTCGTTCTGGCGGCAGGGTTTTTATATGCAAAATCTCCTGTTCGTTATATGAATTCCCGTGCCATCGGCATTGAATGTCAGAGTATCTGGCGGGGACAGACCATTACCGAGGCGGAGGTTGCTTCGCATGAACAATTCTGGCATCTTGCGGCCAACTATTCACCGTTTGAATATCTGCAGTTTAATTTCGGCATAGGCGCGGAACGTTTCCGGGTCGATACCCACGACAGCAGAACATTCAAGGGCAACTACGGACTCTCGTTTTCCGGAGGGGCGCACGCGAACACTCCGGCGTTTCTCAAACAGATACTCCGTATAACCGCGGGCTGCGACCTGGTGTACATCAACAGCGAGGACGATTACAGTTATAAATACAGCGGCCCGACACTTAATCCGAACGCTGGCCTTGTGATATATGCCGGTCCGTTCGTCGAGATCGAAGCTGGATCAAAAGGTCATATTATTCTCGGAAAAATGACCGAGCTCAAAAAAAACGAGACCCATGATTTCTCAAATAATGAAACTATCCGAGGCTACCTGAATTTCTGCGTCTGCTCCCCCAGCGGAGCGTATGCGAAATTCCATTTCGACGCATCACCCCTGATTCAGGAGGACTGGAAAAACGGCCCTTATGAGGCGGGTATCGGTTTTTCCGTCGGGTATATTATCAAAGACGACAAAAAACCGAAAAAAAGATCGGATAAAGACAAAAAAGAGAAAAAGGAGTATTTTCCCGAGTACGATAAGATGAAAGACAAAATCGAGGAGATGGAAGATAAACTGGAATGATGTCACCTGTTTCGCGGGTTAAAATTTATTTTTATCCTTCTATATATAGAACCGATTACGAAATAGCGTTTTCTTTATCGTGCTCGTGCTCGTAATCGTAATCAAAAAAGGATTATATTAGTGTTTGACCACGAACGATTACATGTTTACCAGACAAGCCTTCAATTTGTCGCCTGGGTATTTGTGCGGATCGACCGGCTAAAAGGTCATTTTCGTTTCGCACGTGATGAGCTGATTCGGGCGTCGCAGTCGATTCCCCGCAATATTGCAGAAGGTAATGGTAAACGTTCAAAACCGGACAGAGGACGTTTTTTCGAAATAGCCCGTGGATCTGCGCTAGAATGTTCAGCTGTTTTCGATGAGCTGCAGGTGATGGGAGTATTCAATGCAGCAGAAATAAAAGAAGGAAAAGAGCTTCTTCATAGAATCGTGAGCATGCTGACAAAAATGACTGAACCGGTTGTAGGAGTGCGGGAAGATATGGTGGAATACGGGGTTGAGTCTGAAGAGGAAGAAAAGATAAAAACCGATTACGATTACGAGCACGAGCACGAGCACGAGCACGAAAGAGAATAGGGAACTATGGCCAAATTCCAATACAAAATCCGCGACGAACACGACAGGCTGTTGACCGGGACCATTGACGGCTCCTCGGTCGAGCAGGTGGTAGACCAGCTCAGCGAAAAGAAATACACCCCGATCACGGTTGAAGAGCTGAATTTCGACGGCACTAAAAAAGACGAAACCTTCATTGAAAAGCTCAACGCCGGCCTGACTAAACTGCAGAGCAAGGTGCCGTTCAAGGATGTGGTTTTCTTCACGCGCCAGCTTGCGACCATGGTCGAGGCGGGAGTGCCGCTGGCCCAGGCGTTAACCCAGCTTTCAGAAGCTGAAAAACCCGTGTTTAAAAAGACCATTCTCCAGATCGCGACCGACATCTCGGTCGGCAGCACCTTCTCCGATGCTATAGGCAGACATCCCGGCGCGTTCAACAATATGTATGTTTCAGTTATCCGCTCCGGCGAAATAGCCGGCTCTCTCGACAAAGTTCTTGACCAGATGGCAACCTACATGGAAAATGTGCAGGCCCTGAAACAGAAGGTGAAAGGCGCGATGCGCTACCCGGTTTTCATCGGAGGGTTTGTTACCATCCTGGTGACGCTGATTCTGTGGAAATTGGTGCCGATATTTGAAAATATGTATGGAAATTTCAACGCGGAACTGCCGAAACCGACTCAGTTGCTGATATCGATTTCACATATCATTCAGGATCGCTTTTTAATAATAATCGGTTTACTTATTATAGCAATTGTATCATTTAAAGGTGCGATGACCAACGAATCTTTTAAATCCTTTATTCATAAATACATCCTCCTGTTCCCCGTATTTGGCGGGATATTAAGAAAAAACATTCTTGCCACCTTCTGCAGGACAATGGCGCTTTTGATGGATAGCGGCACCCCGATTCTGCAGGCAATCGAGATAGTCGGCGCAGTCGTCAGTAACAAGATATATGCAAAAGCGCTTGAACTGGTTTATAACAAACTCCGCACCGGCGAAGTGCTGAGCAAATCCCTTAAAGACACCGGCCAGTTCCCGGTACTTATCACCCAGCTTACCGCAACCGGCGAGGAGGCCGGCAAAGTCGACGAACTTCTGAAAAAAGCCGCAGAATTCTACGAACGTGAAATCCGGGTAACGGTCGACTCCCTTGCGGCAATCATCGAGCCGTTTCTCATCATCATCCTTGGCGGTATCGTAGGAGGCATTCTTATTTCCCTGTATCTGCCGATCTTTTCACTGGGGAAACTGTTTAAGTAAAATTTTAGGATTTTATACCAGAAATCCAGGGTTAAGTCAAGCCCGGTTTGACTTGAAGATACGAAAATACAAAAGCATGTTGAAAATGCTATTTTAAAGCAGCCAATCTGATTTCAAGGTTACAATGAACTGCCGCGGCGTACTTTCGGAGTGTAACAATTGAAGGCGAATGATTGCCCGTGATTATTGAATGTTCCAGCCGGGCAATCGCGGGTGCTTTAGTACCCATGCATCTTGCGACATCAGCCTGTGTCATGCCTGCCCTTTTTCTGGCTAAAAGCATTCGACGTACTAACCCGTATTCGGGTTTTAGTTCGATGAATGCATTTTGTACGTCCTTTTTACTGAGTGCTTTGTTACGTAAGTCTTCATGTTTCATTGCCAAGTACCTCCCACAAGCGCTTACGCGCTGTTTCAATTTCTTTATCCGGCGTTTTCTCACTTTTTTTAATAAAATAATGAAGCATTATTATTTTTTTTCCAATTTTTGTGCAAAAGAAAACTCTACTGATGCCTTCCTTGCTTTTCAACCGCATTTCAAAAAGCTTTTCCCCCATTGCGCGTGTGTGCGGCATACCCAGATTCGGGCCGAACAGCATCATCATATCAGTAACATGAATATACCGCGCAAGCAGACCTGAAGGCATTTTCAGAATCATCTTAGAGATTTTTTCGTTATAATATTCAATGCTCCACGCTATTTTCTTAATATAACATATTTGTTAACCGTTAGCAAGACGGGATTCGAATATCCTCGTTACAGTAATTCCGGATAGCACTATTTTTTATTTCCTCCACCCTGATCCTCTCCCGATGAATCGGGATAACTCACCGTGGGGTAACTCGAAATGGAAATACATTTCCTATTTCTCGTTTAAATTCCCTGCTGTTCGTACACCCCGTTTACAGTGGAAGGAATTTGTCCGTGCAGCAGTTATGCCGCGACAGGCAGCGCGCGTTTGCCTTTTTACTCACTTCCAAAAGTAACTATATTATCTTGAATTGCAGCAGGAATAACATCTATCGCATCTATAAAAATCCCCTCCACAAATACAACGAACTAACAAAACCCCTCCACAAAATCATTAAATACGCTCATTGTTATTAAGCGGTTAAATAGTTAACTTTTTCCTTGAAAAAAATTAATTATTACTATATAATAGGTATAGGATTCAAATAGAATGAAGTGCTCTCAAGCAAACAAAAACCGGAAACACCGTATCCGGTTTTATAAATAGGGATTGTAAATAATTTTAAATAGCGATAAAATGTATAAGGAAAGGAAACAGGTGGTTTTCCGATACTTTAAACGTAACTCTTAATACGTAAAGGAGGGGATGTCACGGCAAACTAATTTTTTATTTACAGGAAACCTTGTAAATGAATCGATAAAATCAATCTTTAACCTTTTCAAAAAGGAGTGTGTATGGTTAAGAATCAGAAGGGTTTTACCTTGGTGGAAGTTATCGTGGTAGCAGTTATAGTTGCAGTACTGGCAGCAGTTGCAATACCGCTATATAACGGGTATATTAAAGATTCCCGGAAAAATGTTGCTGATAATCTCGGAGGAACAGTTGCAAGTGCGTGCGGTGCAACAATCCAACAGAACCTTACGCCCCCCGTGGCTGAACATGTGGGGCCCACGGCAATCGATTTCCCTGGCATTACAGATGGAGCTGCTGCGAATTCTATTCAAGTGCCTGATGGTTTTACTGTGGATATTACTTTGACGACAGTTCAGGCTACTTATGATAAAGGTGGCAACCATGCAGTAGAAGGTGAATTATTTACTTATACAAAATAATATTCTATTAGTTAAAAGGTTTATTGTTATATATTAAATATCATTAAATCTCAAAAACAATGCCGGGATATATACACCATATATTCCGGCATTGTTTCAAAAATAGAAAGATTATGAATAACATGAAAAACAAAAAAGCCTTCACCCTCGTTGAAGCAATAGTAGTCGCTGTTATTGTCGGCATCCTCGCCGCAGTCGGTATTCCTTTTCTTATCGGTTATCTTAATGACGCCCGTATGGACAGCGGTCGCGGCAGCATCGAGCTTGTCGGCGCCGCAATAATGGCCACGCATAACCGCGGCGCCAATATCGGGGCAAACGACTGGGCAGCTCTGGGTATCACCGACGCAAGCGACGATACCTGGACTTTCACGTTTATCGCTCTTACGGCAGCAGAAGACCCGGCAAACTACTCAATCACCGGAACGTGCAAGAAAGGGTCGCTCAAAAACAAATCCGGCACCTATTCGCCAAACCAAAATCAGGGTAGTCGATGGACCGGTGTGTTTGAGGGGTATGATAAGTGAGTTAACAGTTTACAGTTAACGGTTAGCAGCAAGACGAGCAGATGAACTGAATAGGGAACAAGGGGACAATGTAAGAGTGGCGGGGTACGATTGAAAAATAATTTTCAAATTTCAAGTTCCAATTATCACCGAAAACAACCAACTTTTAATATACATTCTATGTCCACAGCAAAAAAAATCCATAAAAACAGCTACGGCTACACATTAGTCGAAGTTCTTATATCGGCAATGATCGTTCTTGTCGCGATTTCAGCGGTGGTCGTTATAATATCGCGGGGATCGAAAATCAACATGGATGATCTGTTGCGCAGGAGAGCGTATCAGGTCATGGAGGAGGTTCTGGAAAGACCTGACCTGTCATCAAATAATTACTTCCTGCTTTTAGGCAAAATTCCAACAAACGGTATATCTATTCTAGAGAATCTTCCAGACGTGACACTATCCAATATTGAAGGCAGCATAATAACCGGCACTGTTGAAAGGAGACTGGAGAAAGTACAGTTTAGATATAATGGGACCGAAATACCGGGAATAAGGGTAACTGTTACGGTAAGATACAGGAATGAGACCGAACAACTTTCGACAATTATTACTCAATAATTCATATATTCATTTGCAGTTTATAGAGCCGGCTTTTATAAAGGAAAGATTATAAATTTAAGCCGGAAAACGCGAGCAGGGCGAATTAACGCGATTAAATAAAAAAACGCAGTAACTGTATATCTGGAGCAGATTGAATATGCCTTTGTATATAAAAATCAGAAATACCAGAGGGGTGACCCTCGTTGAAGTTCTCATTACTGCTATAATTGGGGCTGTCGTTGCTGCTGGAATTGTCACCTTTGTGAGTATTTCCGGCAGATCAACCGACGAGCTGGCTGCAATACAGGTGCTTCAGCAGGAAAGCTCCATGGTTTCGGAGGTATTTCTCAGATCGGTCAGGACGGGACAATATATTTGTAAGGTCGACGGGGGTACCTGTGAAAAACCCGCGGGTGACACTCTTCCTGCTACGCACATCAGAATAAACTACCCGAATGCAGGTGATAATAAAGAAATTAAACTATCAAACAATATGATGGAAATTATCAATAGCGACGGCAGTAAAAAAAACATATCGACTCGATTGTGCACTACGGAGAATACGAGTAGTTTTACCATACAGCCGTTTGGCGAAGGAGTAAAACTGACGCTTACGATTGAATATGCCAGAAAAGGCAAGAATTATACATTCACCACAACCATAGGGAGCGCTCGATGCAGAAACCTATAAAAAACACTTCGTTGATGTTGCTGGAAAACAGGGGCAGCGCGCTGATTATGGCGGTTGTTTTCTCTGCGACATTTTTAATCGTCGGCACCGGCACATTGAAGCTCATATCACGAGGAAATGAGATGTTCGCACGGGATGTAAAGATTGTAAAATCCTACTGGGCCAATGAAGCGGCAATACAGATAGCAATGCGCTACCTGACCCGGGCAACCTCCCATCCAGATTATGATATTCCAAATTTTAACAGTGGCGGAATAATTGACATTAACGGTTATCAACCGGCGGTTTTAATCAAATATATTCCTCCCAGCCCGGGGAAGCATAAATACGATATTACCGCCACTTCGGTTGTCGATAATATGAATAACATTTCGGGAATATCAGGGATAAGCTTTAACACCATCTCAAGATATTCGTATTTTGAGGATCAACCCCCGCCGACTGTACCCTGGATAGGTTTTGTGGTGAACGGCAATTACGGAGCAAATGATAATATAATAGTCGGCAGTTCAATGACTAATGTATGTCATGTTACCGGTGAAGCATTTGGTGCAGGTCTGTTTGATGGGAGCGTATCCCCTCCCGGCTATCCGGGTGAATATGGGAAAGGAATAAAAGTTATTGACGGTGGTGGTAATGTGGTACCCGCTCCTGATCCACAACTAAACTGGTTTAAAACAAGAATCCCTAATTACAAACCTTGTGATAAAATAGACATTTCACCGCTCAAACCACAACCGGGATCATTTACCGGTGGTTGGGTTATAGAAGACCAAGCTAACTTTTCTGCAGCTAAATACACCGACTACTTTGTTAATTTTAAAAAAGAATCCGTAAAAATCTATGGTCTGCAAAAAACTTCAAAACTAATCTCTGGCACCAGCTATACATATTATTTATGGGACCAAATAAGTGTCGATAGTACGCTGGTAAAAACGATTTCTACAAATAACAATGGTATAATTAAAAGCAGTAAACCTGTGCATGTCGCCGGGGAACTGGATGGCCAGCTTACCGTTGTGTCCGGTATGGATATTTATCTTGCAGGTCATATCACCTATTCAGACACCCGACCTGACGATTTGCCAAACGACCCGGAGGGGAACGCATTGGGCCTTGTTACCGGCAACAACTTTATTGTTCAGAGCAATACACCGAAATATTATTATACCAAATCCGGATCTGAATATTACCTCAATTATCCAAAGGTAGACTGGAATTCAACAGGCGACAAAATGAATATATATGCAAGTTTGATTTCAGTCAACGGTTGTTTGAAGATGGGCGAGGCTGCTTCATCCGGGTGGGGATCAAACGGAACAAATTATTTTAACTGTAAAGGAAGCTTATTAACCAAGGCCCAGGGTGGCACCTATTCCGGCACCAATTGGGGATTTGTCATGAATATTACCGGCGATCCCCGGTTTATGGACAATCTGACAGCACCCCCCGGACTCCCCGATCTTCGCTCAAAGGATACTGAAATGCGGGACTATGCGATTAGAAAAGACGCAATAGCAATGAGTTTTCCTATTAAAAGAGAATTATGGAGCAATAAGTTACATTAAAGATAGTTAAAAGCTATCGGTTAACAGCAGGAAATTAGAAGCAGGACGACAATACGAGCTAACGAGGGGACGAAGTGACAAACTGACGAAGGGTTTATAGCAATAACCTTGTATAATATCAAAAGATAATCCATATTTCAAATCTGAAATCTAAAATCTGAAATTTAAAATTCTTCCCAAGGTTCTGTCGTATGAAAACAAATAAAGGTTTTTCACTGATCGAAGTAATCGTGGTTGTGGTCATTGTCGGCATTCTGTCTGCTATTGCCATTCCCATTTACTCCGGGTTTGTGAACGACGCGAAGCAGGACTCGGTGAACAGTCTTGCGGAGACCGCGGCTGCGGCAGCGAATACGTATTTGCGCAAAACAGGCTCTGACCCTGCGAATGTTGGTGTCCTTATGCTTCATTACGACACCAATAAATTTAGCATCGCCATTAACGCGGGAACCAATCAGGTTACCGTATCTGGGTATGGAAAAACGAAAACGGTCAGCTATTAATAAAACCAATTGAGAATTCGCAGGGTAAGAGATTTTAATGGCTGGAAAATTAGTAGTCTAACCATGAATTGACATCTTCAACTTTTTAAAGTAAAATTACAGGTCGCTTTACAACAAAACATTCGGATATCAGCATGATGAAGAACCACTCGCCCATTTTCCACAACAAAGGCTTTACGCTAATTGAATTAATTGTTGCCGCCTTTATAGTTGGATTAGTAGTTCTGTCTGTGGTAGCGACAATCAGAAAGAGCCGCGAAACGGACATCACCTATTTCCATCATCATAATGCCCGGGCAATTATTGATTCCTGTTTTGAGAGTGTTAAGTACAGCTATTCTCAATTTGATTCAATCCCTTCGGTATCAGGTGCAAGTTTTATCCTCGATCCACGTAATGGAAATTCACTTATGGGCACTTTAAATATCAGCGTTACCGTTGATTCTGTGCCTGCGGAAGGCTCGATATATGTTGTATTTAAAAAATGCAGCGCTACTTTATCCTGGTCTGAGCCGGAGGGTACAGAAAACGAAACTATAACCAAATCGGTTCCGAAATTATTATGAACAATAATCGAGGACTTACATTAATTGAAGTAGTTGTTTCAGCGGTGATTGTGGCTATCATCGCGGGAATTTTATTGTCAACTATCACAATGCATGGCAATGTTCTTAACGAGGGAACAGCATTTTCAAAAAACCTCCGAAATGTTAATGCTGTGGAAGATATCATTTCCAGGAAAGTTCGCATGGCAAGTGTCGTCATGGGTATGGATGAAGCCTGGGTGCGTTCGCCTGGCGGATTTTCAGCAAGGGATGTAAATTCATTCCTTGCATACGATACGCTGGGAGCCGTTATCGGTGGTATGCGAATACAGGGCTCGGTTCTTCAGGAAACTAATGATACGACATCGTGGCATCCTATCATAGTTGGCCGCGACACGATCAAAACATCATCAAGCAACCCGTTTCATCTTGAAAGCAGTCGCAAAGAGGTTTCGATCAATATGGCGATTAATACTGATTACCGGGGTCAAATATATCAGATGAATCTCAACAGGAGTAAGTTCGCATGCAGAAACTGATTACAATTTCTCATTTAAACCGTCAGGATGGTTCTGCCTTAATTGGAGCTGTCGCGCTAGCTTTAGTAATGGCCATCTCCGGTCTGGGATACTTATACCTTTCAATCAATACGGCAAGAGCAGACCTGGTGGAAAGGGACGAGTCACGGGCTTTCTGGGCGGCTGAATCAGGCATGCTTCTTGGCGCGAAATGGCTGAAAGATAGCGCAAATGCTTATGCAGCTAAGCGACTATCTCCCGGTTCAAGTATGGATAATATTATCCCCAATTATATGCAGAATGGGTACAATGTCGAAGTAAATATTATCAGAAAGAATATAGGAGTTGCCATTCAATCTACAGCATTATGTTCAAATGACCTTGGATTTAAAAAAAGAATCACCCGGGACGCCATAACTTCAAGTGGGGCACCATTCGATACGTTAGCTTTTAATCATGCTATGTTCAGTGACGGCACTTTAACGGGAAAAGCGGCTGGCACAATTTGCGATGCAGCAGGCGCAACTAGTTCCATACATTCAAATAACGCCGTGGATTTCGACTTGAAGAAAGATGAAACCGTAAATGCAAATGTTTCATCAACGGTAAGTGTATCAATTTCCGGAAAAAGTGGAAGTGAAGTTCAGGGGCACGTTTGTGCTCCTACAATAACCGGCAAAACATATATAACCGGTTCCTGGTCAGAAGAAACGGTGTCTCATATTCCATTTCCGGATATTGATTTAACACCCTGGTATAACGTAGCATCAGCAAATGGCCAGGTCTATAATAGTATTAATGATGTACCCGATCCCTGTAATCCTCCCGGTGGAGTTGTTTGGGTAAAAGGTGGCGGGACGGTGAACAATATAACCATTAATGGATCACTTATCATGGAAGGCGAAGGTGTTACTTTTCATGCAACAGTAAATGCGCCTGTTGGCGGATTTGCTCTGGCATGCTTGAGCGGCGAAATTAAAGTTAACGCAGGTGCTACAATAAACGGATTGATATATGCCAAAAACGGCAATTTCCATTTGAATGGGCATTCCAATATTTGCGGGCAAGTGCTGGCGAAGGGAACAATTCTTGCCAATGGTACCGGTGACTTTACCTACAGCAAAGGCGTTCCTATTATTCCCGGTGGAGGCGGCGGAAATTCTTTCGCTCTTGTTACCGGCTCATGGCAGGAAATTAATGTAACGGCTCCCTGATATTTTTATTCATTATCTAAATCTAACCCGGCAAAGCCGGAAACTTTTGTAAGATGTTGTATGGCTTTGGGGTAAGTGTCTGTACGCTCAATTATCTACGCAAAAAACATATATAATTCAGCTACAGACACTAAGGCGGTAAAGCCGGAAATAGTATTTATAATAGTTCTCGTCTGTCGTTCTCGATGATTTACATTTTATTGGTTTTCGAGGACGAGGAGGAGGGACGAAAATTATGCTACGCTTCGCTCTGCACAATGTCTACGCAAATAACATAGATTGTTCAATTATAGAGGCTATTAGGCATGGAAGCTGTATGTTAGAATTATGAACGCAGGAGGTTTTGTGCAGCCGAAAAATTTAAATCTATCAGAAAAAGGGTTTACCCTTATCGAACTCCTGGTCTCCGCGACTATCACCATTCTCTGCATACTTTCTATAGTAGTCTTGCTCAGAAAAGGGAGGGAGATCGATATCAACGACCGCTACCGGCGGTATGCGCGTGCGCTTGTTGTGTCCGAATTCGAGAATCCGAGATTTAATTTTACTCAATACACCAACCTGCTTACCCAGGCAGGCACGACGTCACAGGCTGTTACAATAGACGACCGCGGACCGGCAAGCGACATAACGGGCACGATGAGAACAACCATCGGAGCGCAAACCACCATGACAGCCGCAAACGGAACGGTAACGCCCTACATACCGGTTACCATTCGCGTCAGCTGGAATACCGTTGACGGAGCTGATACGGTCAGTGTTGCAAAATATATAACCCAGGCCCAGTAGGTATAAGGATCGGTACTATGATCGGAAACCATAAAGGAGTTACTCTGACCGAGGTAGTCGTGACCACGGTTATCATCGGCATACTTGCGGGCGGCATAATGGCGATTTTAATGCTCAACGCCACTGAAACGGGAGAAGGCATTGTCAATGCGCGCATGCAGACCCAGTATGATAATATTGTAGAGCAGGTTTCACGGGCGGCGCGGTTCTCTGCGTTCGCGCTTAACGCGGACGCCGGCGAGACCGTGACAAGTGCGGACTCTCTGGCGGCGAATAACTCCGTGACTCACATTATACTGTATGACTGGAACGGTAACGATCTTGCCGGGTATCAGATCAGCGCCGGGGCTCTTCTGGAACGCGATACCGCGACGGGCAGCTATCATCCCTATAAATGCGGCAGTACAACAGTCAGCCTGACCCCGGGCAGCCATTTCAGGCTTCCAGCCGGGAGAAGAGGCCTGGAATTACGACTCCGGGTGACATACACCTATAAGACTATCACGGACTCTTTGACCGCGAATGCCCTGTTCATAAGCTGCCGTAACTGATGTTTTATCAAGGAGGTTGTTATGCAGTTTTTAAAAAAACCAGACGGTTCCGCACTTATTGGCGCTGTAGCGCTTTCAGCGCTATTATTGATTACTGCGGCCGGATTTATCCGGATTGTGACAAACGCGTCCGTAAGCGAAACGCAATCACGCGATAACGACAGGGCTCTGTTTGCCGCGGAATCGGGCCTTATGCTTGGCGCGCGATGGCTTCGCAGCCAGAATCCTTTTCCCGCCGCCGGATCGACGTTTACCCCGTTTGCTGCAGTGCCGATAAACAGCTTCTGGGTCGACGTCAAATGCTCTACTTTCGTGAATGGGACCAGGTTGACTGCCAGAATAATTTCCGGGGTTTATAGCCATCAGACGCAACGTACCTCAAGTGTATTTAAAAAGCGCATCACTTACAACGGCGTTACTCAGGGCACGTTCGGTGAGTTTGCCACATTCTTTGATGATATTTTCGACGATCATACAAACTGGGGCGGGTTTTACCGCCGTTCGTTTGACGGGCGGTTCCACATGAACACCTATATTGAAATCAGCAGTAACAGCGCGCCGGGCAGCGGGAATGAAGTGCTTTTTCAAAACGGCCTTGTTACCGTCCACTCAAATCCTAATTATAGCGGCAACTATGGCGCAGGGTCCCACGATAACAATAATTACAATACCGGCGTGCAGTGTAACTTCAGCAATCCAACTGCCGCCAAATGCGACCAGATATTCACCGATGAATATATCGCAAATTATGAACAGATATCTATCCCGACGGGGCTCAGCAGCGGAAGCTTCCAATCGCAGACTCATATCGACCTGCCTGCTTCAACGGACGAGGGCACAGGCTATTCCCATTACAGACCCACATTGGAGTTCCAGGTCTCTGGCGGAACAGGCCGGGCAATTTACCATTACAAGAGCGGCGGGAACCTGCGCGATTCGACCATCAACAATTTAGACAATAAGATACTGATTTGTCCCCAGAACCTGAATGTATTGGGAACCGTTAAAGGAAAGGTAACGGTTGCCACCGCGTCCGGAAAAGGCATCTGCCCGGTCGCAGATATCGTGTATGAGGATTATGATCCCGTAACCAAAACAATACCGCAAAATTCGCAGAATATTCTTGGCCTTGTTTCCGGCAGGCACATCAATTTCAATCACCGGTGGAAAAAAGAGTGGCCGGGAATCAACACGAACATAACCATAACAGGCACCTTGGATATTACCGCATCCGTTATTGCGGTGGAGACGGTGAGCGGGGTAAAAAGCGCCGAGTATTGGGATTTGAATAATCAATGCAATTATAACGTATCGCTCAATGGAAACCACATTTTAAAAGCCTGGCGCTATCCCACGGTAACAAGCGGGGGCAATCCTTCCAGCGGATGTATGGGGTATATCGATTATCTTCATGACCGGCGGCTTATAAGGGATATTCAACCTCCGGGTTATCCAAGCGTCACTACGGTAGCAGGTTTATTAAGGCTTGCATTATGCGATTGGACGGAAGAAAACTCCTTTTAGTGTGATGGTAAGCCTGTTTATACCCCCATCCCGGCCTTCCCCCGCTAACGGTGGAAGGTGTTAAGATGGAAGCAGGCAAATACTATTAACACATGCAGTGAAACGCACTGTAACCTATATCTTTTTAGTTGGATTCGTGTGCGATCTAACTGCTGATTTTTGGATCAGCCGGATTGCCGAATAATTTCTTACCGTTTCAATACATAGCTCTTATTCCCAGACGCCCGTATTCCGCTGGGATTAAAAAGCCTTACACATCACCTTGCATTTTTTGGGTGCAGCCTTAATTTTAGGCAAAGATATCCTTCGTGCTCGTGATCAGTCCCGGGCTATGCGCAGGATTGTACTCCGCGGTGCTCGTAATCGTAATCGTTTTTTTCACTAAAATTAACTGAAAAATTGTCGATTACGAGAACGATTATCCCATCGCGGGCTCTGGGACGTAGCGAGCACGAGTACGAAAAAAACCTGGTTTCATCAGAAATAGCCTGCCTGACATTAAGGCCACACCCCATTTTTTCCTGTAACCATTTAATTTTTCACTATTTTAGTATGGACATTTTTTTTCCGCATACATATAATTAATATATCGATTTTTGCTATTTATTATTTATAGTAATTATAGTTAAAGATTCTTATTGGTACCAGTACCTTATCGCGATTTCACAGCGAGGGAGCGCCCTGTTACATGGCTCAAAAACTTCATACGTCGGTGGGAATCGAGTTTGACAACCTGGGTATCCGCGCCGCGAAGGTTTCCGCGTCGAAAAAAGGAAAATATATCCAGCATGCGGTGGAAAAGCTGGAAGAGGTGCGCGGAACCTTCAAGGATGACAAGGAGTTGATCGAGGGTTTGCGCAAAGTGAAAAGCAAGCTTTCGGTGGGAATGAACGACACCGTGGTGACGTGCATATCCGGGAAGCAGATCCATATCGCGCAGATACCCTTCAGGCTTGTGCCCGACAACGAGATGAAAAGCGCCCTTAAATTCGAAGTGCGCAAGAGCCTCTCGTTTGAATCATCAAGCTCAACGCTCGATTACCAGGTTATGGAAACCGCCGAAGCCAAAGAGGAAACCTCCACGGTGCTCGTCGTTGCAGCGGCCAACATGCTTATTGAGAAACACCTGATGCTTTTTGATAAAGCAGGTATGAAACCCATGGCTGTGGATGTTCTTCCTCTTGCCATATCCAACGTGTTCTGGCGGGAAAGCATCGAAAAGGAGTACGGCTCCGCATATACCATGATTCATCTCTCGCCCACGACCTGCACCATGGTGTTTGACGGGAGCGAAGCGCAGTTCTATACACGCGCCATTGCCTTTTCGGCAAGCGAACTTCTCGGCGAAGGAAAAGAGGCGATTGCGGAAGCGGAGCGACAGCGCCGCCTCTCTTCGTTTGCCGACGAGGTAAAAAGATCCCTTTCTTATTACGAGAAAACCTACCGGGTTCCGAAATTTTCAGAATGCTATCTTATGGGTGAATATGTCACCGCGCCGGAGCTTATCGCTTTTTTAAAAAGCGACGTGGGCATTGAGGGAAAATACAGCGAGTTTGCCGGAGTATACAGTGAAAACGTGGGCGCTGCGCAGGGAAAATTCGATATTGCCATTGCGCTGGCAATGAGGACCGATCATTAGAGTCTGTAGGAAAATTATCTGCGTTTCCTGCGCAGATAATTTGACGTACAGACTCTTATCCAACTTGACTGGATTATAAAGGAAACCTATGCACTATACCATTAACCTGGTAAGAACCGCACGGCAGGACGAGAAAAAGGGCGAGCAAAAGAAGTTCATGACCGTGGTCATGCTGCTGATCTGTTTCGGCGTCTTT
>Ga0105099_10000678_pt1 | contig 22684 bp, 17 predicted proteins | sample PPLLak3cmMay2015_2_FD_79138 | JGI IMG/M metagenome (GOLD analysis project Ga0105099, IMG submission 79138) | Freshwater sediment microbial communities from Prairie Pothole Lake near Jamestown, North Dakota, USA - PPLs Lake P8 Core (1) Depth... | ecosystem: Environmental > Aquatic > Freshwater >... | reverse complement strand
GGATATCTTGAGGTACCCGATGAGATCCTCATAAATTCAATGCGTGAGCATCAAAAGTATTTTGCCGTGACCGATGAAAAGGGGCGTCTTTTACCATGTTTTATTGCCGTTAATAATACCCGGGCCAAGAACATGCAGCTTGTTACAAAGGGGCATGAGAGAGTTTTGAGGGCGCGCCTTGAAGATGCAAGATTTTTTTATAGAAGTGATATCAATGTCCCTCCTGATGTACGGGTTGAAAAGCTTAAAGGCGTTCTTTTTCAGGCAAAGCTGGGGTCTATGTATGAAAAAACGGAAAGGATTGAGAAGATCGCAGGATATCTCGCTGAAGAAATATCCGATGATCCTGAAATCAAAAAACAGGCGTTAAGAGCCGCCAGGTTGTGCAAGGCCGATCTTGTGAGCCACGTTGTGGGAGAATTTCCCAAATTGCAGGGTGTCATGGGAAGAATTTATGCCATGAATGCAGGTGAGGAGAGGAATGTGGCTATTGCTATTGAAGAACATTACAGGCCTACTTACTCCGGGGGATCACTTCCTGAAACTATAGTAGGCGCAATTGTCGGAATTGCAGATAAGATTGATTCGATTTGCGGTTGTTTTTCGGCGGGACTCATACCCACAGGAGCTTCGGATCCTTATGCCCTGAGACGTCAGGGGATCGGCATAATCCAGATAATGCTCGAAAAGAAATTTTCGTTCTCAATGAAACTTCTTATCGATAAAAGCCTTTTACTGTTTGGTATAAATAAAACGAATGAGAGAGAAAACACGACAGAGATGGTATATCATTTCCTGCAAAACCGAATGTCGCACATGCTTACTGAACAGGGTTATTCAAAAGAGGTCGTTTCAGCGATTGTAAATGTTTCCGTCGATCATGTGCCGAATGTGTGGAACAGAGTTAAGGCGCTTGAAAAGTTAAAAACCGCTCCCGATTTTGAGCCGCTTGCAGTTGCCTTTAAGCGTGTTGTCAATATAATAAGAAAGTCGGCTCCGGAAAGTGCTGCCGGCAACTTGAGCGAAGTAGATGAGAGATTGTTTGAAAAGGAATGCGAATCAACTCTTTTTGCTGCTTACGGGGATGTAAAAAGCAGGGTATCGGAAAATCTACAAAAAGGTGACTTTGAACAGGCCCTTCTCGATATTGCCTCCCTGAAAAATCCAGTTGATGCTTTTTTTGAAGGTGTTCTTGTAATGGCGGACGATGAGGATGTGCGAAAAAACCGGCTTGCACTGCTTGGATCTGTTTCCGGCCTTTTTGCCTTGTTTGCCGATTTTTCAAAAATATAAAAATGATGGAGGATAAAATGCCCTTTGATCCCGAGATGGATAAAATACTTAAAGAGTGGAGGTGTGAGGAAACAGGTCTTGTTGTTTCCATAAACAGGTATGGTGAAGGTGAACCGAAGCTTCAGATAGGTCCCAGGGTATTTATTCGAAAAGACGGAAATGAAAGCCAGCGGAAGGCAGGACGTCTCACAATAGAAGACCTCATGTGGTTCTATGATATCATTGATGAAGTGAAAGACGAATTATCGAAACTTGCCGGCCCCCGGTAAATACAGGAGGCTGCAATAAAAGGTCTTAAGGTTGCTGGCTGTCTTCTGTGATGCATTTTCATTATGTTCCGTTTTCTGCCGACGGGGTTTAACGCATGCTCAAAGATGATGAGATTGTAAAACCTGTCAAAGGAAGGAATCCTCCCGATCCTAAACCGGTTGCGCTGATGATAAGCAGTAGGGTGGATCTCGATTGCATTTGCAGCCTGATAGATATGAGGGATGACCAGTCGCGTGGATTGCATTACAGCAGGCATTTCTCTCCTGTCTGCCCTGAGTATAATTTTTCCATTACAGGCCCTTTTGCGGGAGCTCCTTATGCGGTAATGCTTCTTGAAACTCTTGCGGTCTGGGGCGCAGATAAAATAATATTTTACGGCTGGTGCGGGGCGGTCTCCGATTCGGTTAAGATTGGCGATATTATTGTCGCCACATCCGCTTTTGTCGACGAGGGCACTTCAAAACATTACGGATATGATGAGATATCCAGTAATGGTGTCGCGCTTCCGTCATCTGCTTTAACCGAAACAATAAAGGACCTTTTAAGACAAAGTGCCATTAATTTTCATGAAGGGGCTGTCTGGTCCACAGATGCCATTTACAGAGAGACACCCGAAAAAGTCGCTTTTTACAAAGAAAAAAATGTACTGGGAGTTGAAATGGAGCTTTCCGCAATTTATTCGGCGGCAGGATTCAGAAATATTGAAGCTGCCGGAATTCTCGTTGTTTCCGATGAAATATCAACATTGACATGGAAGCCCGGTTTCAGGGATAACCGTTTCCGGGAGAGCAGGGCCGCTGTGTGCGAGGCTTTGATAAAAATATGTCAGAATTTATAGATCCGAATATTGTTAAAAGAATTATAAACCTGAGAGAGGAACTCCACAGGCATAATTATCTCTATTATGCTGTGGATGATATTGAAATATCTGATTCAGAGTACGATAGAATGATGAATGAGCTGATTGAGCTCGAAAAGGCATATCCCGAGCTTGTAAGTCCGGATTCACCGTCTGTTCGTGTCGGCGCTCCTCCCTTGAAAAAATTCGGGACTATAAAGCATACAATCAAGATGCTGAGTCTAAAAAACGCATTTTCTGAATCTGATATCCGCGACTTCGATAAGAAAGTGAAAAAGGAGCTTGGAACGGACGGAGATATCCTTTACACGGCTGAACCTAAAATGGACGGTGTGGCTGTGGAATTGGTCTACGAAGACGGAAAGCTTGCCGTAGGATCGACTAGGGGTGACGGCGATACGGGTGAGGATATAACTTCAAATGTCAGGACGATACGCACGGTCCCTCTTTTGCTTCTGAACCGGAGCGAAAGCGAAAAGATTCCATCCCACCTCGAAGTTAGAGGGGAGATCGTTATAAGCAGAGAAGGATTCAGAAGTCTTAACGAAGATATGTCCGAGCAGGGTCTGCCTTTATTCGCAAACCCGAGAAATGCCGCTGCAGGTTCTTTAAGGCAGCTCGACTCAAAAGTAACGGCGGCCCGCCCTCTTGAAATTTTCTTTTATGGAACAGGTGAGGCGAGTAAAATGGATATCGGGTCTCACTGGGAACTGCTTTGTGCATTGAGAGAACATGGGTTCAGGATAAACTCGCACATAAAGCCTAAGATCGGAATAGAGGATGTCATCGAATACTACAGGGATCTTGAAAAGAGACGTTATGAACTTCCATATGATATAGACGGGATGGTGGTCAAGGTCGACAGTTTAATCCTTCAGATCCAGCTCGGTTCAACCGCAAAATGGCCTCAATGGGCAATAGCCTGCAAATTCAAGGCGATACAGGAAACAACAAAGATATTGGATATTTCTGTGCAGGTAGGGCGCACCGGAGCTCTTACCCCTGTTGCGCATCTTGAAACGGTCAATATCGGAGGTGTAAACGTAAACCGAGCTACACTTCATAATGAAGATGAGGCCAGGCGAAAGGATATCAGGATCGGAGATACGGTACTTGTTCAGCGTGCCGGGGATGTTATCCCGGAGATTATTAAAGTTATTGATACGGCAAGAAACGGAGATAAAAAAGTTTTCAATATGCCCGAGAACTGTCCTTCATGCAGTTTCCCAGTAGTTCGTGATGAAAAAGAAGCGTCTGTCAGATGCAATAATGAGTTCTGCCCGGCAAAAATTAAGGCTCAGGTGGAACATTTTGCTTCAAAGAGGGCTTTTGATATAGATGGATTGGGAGAAAAACTGATCGGTCAGCTTTTCGACAACGGCCTCCTTTCTTCCTATGCGGATATATTTTATCTCGATAAAAAGAAAATTGAAGGTCTCGGAGGCATGGGGGTAAAATCTGCGGAGAATCTTGCAGAAGCAATTGAAAAGAGCAAAAGCATATCTTTTGCACGTTTTCTGTATGCTCTCGGAATACGTCATGTGGGAGAGCATATTGCAGAAATAATTTCTTTGAAATACGGAAGTCTTGAAAGCCTTTTTAGTGCTACATTTGATGAACTAAAAGAAATTAAAGGAATAGGCCCTGTAGCGGCTCAGAACCTTATGGAATTTTTAAGTCGGGAGAAAAACCGCAAAAAAATTGACCGTATTTTAAAAGGCGGTGTTAAAATTCTTTTCGAGAAAAATAATAAAAAGGCGACACTGGATGGAAAAGTTTTTGTTTTAACCGGTATCCTTGACACCATGACAAGAAATGAAGCCGTAAAAAGAATCAAAATGCTGGGCGGAAAGGTCAGTGAGTCTGTGAGTAAAAAAACAGATTATCTTGCGGCAGGCAAATCACCTGGGTCAAAGCTGGAAAAGGCAATGGCTCTCGGTGTTGAAATCATTGACGAGAATACTCTCAGGGCGATACTTGAAGCATGAGAGAGATTTGATAACTCATATTCGCCGCGACTCGCACCTATTAAGAACAGGTGTTACGAAGGTTTCGTTGATTCGGTTGAAACTTACAGCCCGACAGGCATATTGAGGATAATAATATGACTGAAAATGTTAGGTCTCATGTCATTGTTTCAGGCAAGGTCCAAGGCGTTTGCTTCAGGATGGAAACAAAACGGGTTGCGGAGAGTTATAGCGTTTTAGGCTGGGTAAGAAATAACAGAAATGGAACTGTGGAAGCGGTATTTGAAGGAGAAAAAAGCGATGTCATTGCTGTTATCGAGTGGTGTAAAAAAGGCCCTTCGCATTCAAGGGTGAGCAGAATTGATGTTGCTGAAGAAAATTATACAGGAGAATTCCTGGTGTTTGATATAACATTTGGATAAAAAAAGGCGGCCTATTTTTAATTTTAGACAAATAAAAATAAACCGCCCCTGATCGAATATCGATTAATCTTTTCCTTTGAGTTTCTTGCCGGGTCTGAATTTAACAACGCTGCAGGCTTTGATTTTGATGGGTTCGCCTGTTTGAGGATTGCGGCCTTTTCTGGCTTTTCTCTGGACTTTTGTAAAAGTGCCGAAGCCGACCAGAGTGACCTTGCCGTCTTTTTTCTTAAGAGTTTTCGTGATGCCGTCCATGAAAGAATTGAGTGCAGCTGCAGCCGCGACTTTGGAAATACCGGCATCCTGTGCTGCTTTGTCTACCAATTCAGCTTTTGTCATAGTGCATTTCCCCCCTTTTATTATTGATGGTTAACGTTGAAAACCTCAACTGTCCTGCAAATATAGCAGGAATATTTTGATGTCAAGTGAAAATCGGCATCCTGCAACACTTTTTTTGTTACAGCCTCTCTCAAACTATACTGCGCTTGTGTTTAAACCGGTTGCAGGAAAGATAAAACTATCTCGGAGTAAAAAATTAACCCGAGTGGCAAGCGGGAAACATTCCGAAAGGCCTTCATTGCTCGGATTAAAAGAGAGCATTAACAAAGGATACCGGGTCAAATTCCTGCAGGTCATCGATGCTCTCGCCTATCCCTATATATTTGAGCGGCAACTTATGGGTGTTGCATATGCTTATGACAATTCCGCCTTTGGCGGTTCCATCAAGCTTTGTGAGTGCTATGCCTGTAATTCCTATTGCTTCATTAAAAAGCCCTGCCTGAGACAGGGCGTTCTGTCCTGTTGTGGCATCGAGGACGAGCAATATTTCGTGTGGCGCAGAAGGCAATTTTTTTGAAACGGACCTTTTTATTTTTTTAAGCTCCTCCATAAGGTTTGTTTTGGTATGGAGTCTCCCGGCAGTATCGACAATGACCACATCAATATGTCTTGCCAGAGCAGCTTCAATGGCGTCATAGGCCACTGCCGCAGGATCTGCGTTTTCCCTGTGTTTTACAATATCAGCTCCGGCCCTTTCAGCCCATATTGTGAGCTGCTCGACAGCCGCAGCACGGAAAGTATCTGCAGCTGCAATCAAAACTTTATTGCCGGCAGCCGCATATTTTGTTGCAAGCTTTCCTATGGTTGTAGTTTTACCGACCCCGTTAACCCCTACAACCATTATAACGTGTGGCTTGCTTTCCTGCTTTTGCTGTAAGGGAGCCGGGTCGTTCAATAGAGCTATCAATTCCTGCTTAAGAAGTTCTTTTATCTGATCGGGGCCGGAAATAACTGAAGCCTTCTGGGATAAACTTTTGATAAGTCCTGTCGCAGTCTGAATGCCGATATCCGATGTTATCAGAAGTTCCTCAAGTTCTTCCAGCAAATTATCATCTATGCCTTGTTTCCCTGAAAATAATTTTTCCAGCCCACCCGAGAGCGTTTTACGGGTTTTTGAAAGGCGCTCTTTCAGTCGCTTGAAGTAACTTTCGGAACCCGAGGACTTAATTTCTCCTGTTTCCGGATGGTTTGCTTTTTTAAACCAGCCCAGTTTCATGCAATTCTCACGGGGATAAGCATTTTAATTTTCATTGATCATTCCTTTTGGCTTTTCGAGGCTGACGGAAACAACTTTTGAAATGCCCATCTGCTCCATGGTTATCCCGAAGAGCATATCTGCAAACTCCATACTCTTTTTGTTATGCGTTATCATTACTATCTGTGATTTTCCGCCTATGATTTTCAGAAGATTGTTAAACCGGTATACATTGGAATCGTCGAGAGGAGCGTCAATTTCGTCCATGATGCAGAAGGAAGCCGGTTTAAGCAGAAATATTGCAAATATGAAGGCTATTGCAGAAAGAGCTTTTTCCCCACCTGAAAGAAGGCTCATCCTTGTAAGCTTTTTCCCGGGCGGATGTATCATGTATTCGACCCCTGTTTCAAGCGGCTTATCCGGTTCCGTCAGAACGAGATTGGCTGTGCCTCCTTCAAAAAGACTCGGAAAAACTTCAGCTATTTTTTTATTGACTTCGTTGAAGGTGTTTAAAAACCTTTCCTGGGATATCTTATTTATCTTCCTTATGACCTTATGCAGGTCATCAACAGCTTTCACAAGGTCGTCACGCTGACCGCACAGAAAATCAAAGCGTTCCTTGAGATTTTCGTATTCTTTGATAGCGCCGAGGTTTACATCCGTAAAATCCCCGATTTTTTTCCTGCACCTGTCAAGTTCCGCTTCCATTTCATCAATGGTAGTTTGCGGCTTGTCGCCTGACGTCTCTGAAACGTATCTTGCATCTGTAAGAGGAGATTGGTAACGTTCCTCGAATCTTTTTGCGATATTTTCCCGCTGTATATGTCTTTGAGACTGTTCAATTTCAAGCAAACGCAGTTTTTCTAAAATCTGCTCCCGCTCATTTTTGACGCTTGAAATCAAGCCGTCATGCTCTTTCAGTCTGGTATCAATGGAATTATAATCGGCTTCGTTGTAGTCAAGCGCTTGCCTGATAATCTTTATTTTGTCGTACATTCCTTTAAGCGCAAGTTCATTTTCGGCTATCTTGAGTTTTGATGCTTCGATTTTCCGAATCTTCTCAGTTATCTCTCGTCCGAGCATCTCTATCTGCCTTATTCCATCATCGTGGAATTCCCTGAGTCTTTTTAACGAACTATTTCCATTTTCCAGTTTGGCGTTTAGGGACGTAAGCTTTAGCTTAAGATCGACAACCTTTTGATCATAGGATGCAATTTCTGATGTTGCAGCGCCGATTTTCCCGGAGATTGCCTCCGTTTGTTCGCGGGCGGCTGAAACTTCGCTTTCGATCCTTGAGAGCGCTTCGTTGTACTTGACTATCTCTTCATCAATATCACTTTCTTCACCAATTAGCTGTTCCTGTTCGAGTTGGACGATTTCCATGTGGCGTGTTGCATGCTTTAAATCTTCGGATGTCTTGTAAAGAAATTTTTCCGCTTCAAGCTCATCCTGCACGGCCCTGTTGTTTTGCTCCTTCAGTTTCTGCAGGGCTATTTCAGCTGCCTTTAATTCAGACTCAAGAGATTTTTGAACTGTATGGGCCTCTTCACTCTCCGTGTCGAGAACAGATATCTGTTTTTCGAGCGCTTTAATCTCATGCTTCTTTGCGAGGATTCCTGCGTTGCTATCATTGCTACCGCCTGTCATTGTTCCATGGTGAGAAATAATCGCACCATTTTTCGTGACAACCGTTTGAAAAGAACCGTTGCCGTTATAAATATCAAGCGCTTCGTTTATATCCTGGGCAATAATGACATGCCCGAGAAGGGTTTCAACCGTTTTTTCGAATCCCGGTTTGACTGCAACATGGTTTAAAAGCAGTTTTGAAGAGTCGGGCTTTTTATAATGTTCGCATTCCGGCTTTCTGATGGATGATATGGGAATGAATCCGCTGCGGCCGGCGTTCTTTTGTTGCAGAAATTGAATCAGCGAATGACCTGTATTTTGATCCTGGACGAGTATATATTGAAGAGATTCACCCAGCGCTGTTTCTACTGCTGTTTCAAAGGAAGGTTCTGGTTCGATGATATCAGCCATAAGCGCGATAATACTGCCAGCTATGCTGTTGTCAACCCCGTCCTGCCCGCTTCGGTTTTTCATTATAGCTCTGACACCGTCTTTATACCACTCGAAATTATCTTCCATTTTCTTTAAGGCAGTATATCTCGATTTTACCTTGTTCCGTTCCATCTCAAGGGTTTGTACTTTCTTTACCTGGCGGCCAAGCAGCAAGCTTTTTTCAGAAAGCAGCTGTTTGGCTCCGCTTATTTCCTTATCCAGTTCATTTATCCTTTGTCTGCATGATTTAAGTTCATCTCCTGCTTTTGTCTCTATGCCCTTCAATTCGGAAACTTTTTTTACAGCAACGGCATATTCTTCATCAGCTCTTTTGAGCCGCCTTCTGAGGTTTTCCCTGTTGCTTGTCGCATTCTGGTAGATATTCTTGTATCGTGCTTCGTGAGCAATAAGATTCATAAGATTCGTTTTGCATGAATCAAGCTCTTTGTTTAGCTCCGACAACCTGCTTCGTATATCCAGAGAAGCATCTCTTTCTTTATTAAGACCCGAGCGGGTTACCTGTATTTCATCGTTGATGTATATACTCTGAGATTCGACCTGGGATATTTCAGAGAGGATTTTGCAGTTTCTTTCATCGAGTCCTGTACGTGCTGATTCAAGCTCCGATATCTCGGTAATAAGCCTCTCCTCATCTTTACGAAGGTGCAGCAGATCGTTTTCCAGCTTGTCCGCATTGCGCTGGATTTCAAATATACCTGATTTTTGCTCGGATATTTCCTGGTTTTTTTGGGAAAGTTTCAGTTTTATCTCTTCTACAACAGCATCCAGTTTACGGAGTTGTGAAACGTGCCCAATATCGACATCCTTCAGATCTTTCAATATTGCATCAGTTTCATCTATCTGTCCCGTGTATTCATCGAAATAATAGATCGTAATAAATGTATCCAGTTTTTTCATGCGTTCCTGGAAATTTTTGTAAATCTCTGCTTTTCTGGCCTGGCGCTTTAATCCAGACATTTGCCGGTTGATTTCTGAAATTATGTCTGTTACGCGTAAAAGATTCTGGTTTGTAGCCTCTACTTTACGCAATGCCTCATTTTTGCGGGTATTATAGCGGGTGACTCCAGCAGCTTCTTCTATAAAGAATCTTCTTTCTTCAGGCCCGGCATCGATAATGGCTCCAATGTTACCCTGCTGTATTACGGCATATGATTTCGGGCCGAGGCCGCTGCCTAAAAAAATATGATGGATGTCTTTAAGACGACAGGGTCTTTTATTTAACAGGTATGTACTTTCTCCTGAGCGGTACAGGCGTCTTGTCAGCATGATTTCCGTGAAGTGCTTGAGCTCTTCAGGTGCTGATCCGTTATCATTTGCCAGAGTCAACGTTACTTCAGCCATATTTAACGGCGGTTTTCCGTTGGTGCCTGAAAATATGACGTCTTCCATGGATTTTCCGCGAAGCTGTTTAACGCTTTGTTCGCCCATGACCCATCTTAATGCATCGACAACATTGCTCTTGCCGCAACCATTCGGACCAACAATCGCACAGATACCGGGAGGGAATTCGATGTTGGCCTTGTCTATAAAGGATTTAAATCCGCTTATTTCCAGCGATTTAAGTTTCATATAAGGTCATGCCCCCCATGTAAATTGTTAACAGAAATATAATAAACATTGTATTTATCAGATATTATTCTGAGATCTTTGTGCAACATCTTATCAAGAGGCCAGTCGGGACATCTGAGCGCGTGAGAACCGCAGGAATCATAAATAACTCTTTGTTGGCAGTGGTCCTCCTAAAGCGGACATTCTGAAATCCGTATAGCCACGGAGAAGTTATTCCAACGACGCAATATATCCTTTTCGCCTGTATGACATATATTATCCATTCGGTGCCTTCTCGAAGTTTTATAGAAAATTACCTGAAATTCAGCAGTGTTCTAACAGTCCAGCATGGCAAATGCGAGTTATCAAAAGTTCTCTATTTTACCTAAAGGAGTTTAGCAGAAAGGAAACTGATTGTAAAGGAAAAAACACAATAGAAGGTGTGCTATGATATAAAAAATACAAGATATGGTGCTTTCCAGTTGCAAATATGCTGAATTTAATACAATTTTTCTTTGCAGGGAGCTAATCGATAAAAAAATCATAATATCTGGCTTAAGAAAAGTTTTGTCCTTTCGTTTACAGGGCTTGTAAAAAAGTGCTCCGGTGTTCCTTCTTCGACAATAGCTCCCATGTCCATGAAAATGACCCTGTCAGCAACTTCTTTTGCGAATCCCATTTCATGCGTGACAACAACCATAGTCATGCCTTCTCTTGCCAGATTTTTCATGACTTCAAGAACTTCTCCGATCATTTCAGGATCAAGGGCCGATGTCGGTTCATCAAAAAGCATGATTTTGGGATCCATAGCAAGGGCTCTTGCTATAGCCACACGCTGCTGCTGCCCGCCGGAAAGCTGGTCGGGATATACATTCGCTTTATCTTTTATTCCGACTTTGTTCAGCAATGAAAATGCTTTATCCGCAGCTTCGGTCTTTGTCCTTCTGCGGACTATTTTTTGAGCTAGTGTAATATTTTCAAAAACATTTTTGTGAGGAAAGAGGTTGAAGGACTGAAAAACCATGCCTACCTCAGCCCTTAATTTATTAATATCTGTTTTAGGATCAAGAATATCAATCCCTTCAATAAAGATCTTTCCACTGTCAGCTGTTTCAAGATGATTAAGGCATCTTAATAAAGTGCTTTTACCGGATCCGGACGGTCCGATAACCACTACCACTTCTCCTGCTTCTATTTTGCATGAAACATTTATAAGTGCCTGAACAATATGAGGAACCAGAAAGGTTTTATAAACATTTTGAACCTCTATCACTATACTGCCGTCCTCCTTTCAAGGTATTGAACAAACATGGAGAGTGTAAATGTGAGAAAAAGATATAGAAGTGCGCAGACAAACCAGAGTTCAAAAGGCTGAAGGCTGGTTGTAACAACCTCCCTTGTGGCTTTGGAAAGTTCCCTTACAGCAATAATTCCGAGCAGTGAAGAATCTTTGATCAGGCTGATAAACTGGCCTGCAAGTGGAGGAAGTATCCTGCGTAATGCCTGAGGAAGAATAACATATCTCATCGACTGAGCGTACGTCATACCCAGAGATCTTGAAGCTTCGACCTGGCCTCGGTGTATCGATTGAATTCCGGCTCTTACGATTTCAGCAACATAAGCTCCTGTAAAACAGGCAAGAGCGGCTACACCGTACCACAGGGGTGGTATAGAACTGATACCATATTTGCTCAGAATAGTATTTATCAGTGTGCCGAGTACAAAGTACCATATGAAAATCTGTACGAGCAGAGGAGATCCGCGGATGATTTCAATATATGTTATGGAGAACCATTTGAATGCAGGATTTGATGACAAACGGGCAAGCCCGCCGAAAAGTCCGATCAGTATTCCAAGGAGTGTGGATATTAAACTCACTTCTATTGTAAGCCATAAACCCTGCATCAGGATGCCGGGTTTCCAGTTTTCCTGGGAAGCCAGGATGTAGCCTGGATAAACAAAATCGCCTTTAGATACTTTTAGGTCGCCTTCAGGAATATCAATGGTTTTGTCTTCTCTTTCCGTTTTGACGGTAATGACAGCCTTGCCATCCTTAAGTGATATATCTGTTATTTTCCCGTCAATCTGGGATTTTATTTCAATCTTTTCCTTGAATGCGAAATACTGCGGGATACGGTACCAGCGCCACACATAATCAATTTTTATGGTTGAATAATATAAACCTGATATCATTCCAGCAATGCAGAGGAAAAAAACACCCACCCAGACAAAGTAGACGGCAGTTTTTTTATTCTGTTTTGTTTTTGGTATTACAGATTGGTTCATTTTTATTGAGTTTGCTTTATTAAAATATTTATAAATATCCTATATATGCAAATTTTTTATATTGTATAAATTTATAGCCGGCAGGAAATTAAAATCCCCGCCGGCTATAAAAGTCAGACTGTGCTACTGAACATCTTTTATCCAGTCCGTATTTTTTATCCACTTGTCATAAACCTTGTCGTATCTGCCATCATTTTTTATTTGTCTCAAAAAGTTGTTGAGCCAGTTTATGAAGTCAGGGTCACCTTTTCTTACAGCCCAGGCAAGCGGTTCGTAAGTAAAGGGCGTATCGAGAAATATGAGATTTCCTGCTCCCTGCTGGGCCATGAAAACCACACAGTATGGGAGATCGTAGACAAAGGCATCCGCTTTACCGTTAACTACTTCAAGAGCTGCTTCGGGTTCTGTTTCAAAAGATTTGTATGTTGCTTTCGGTATGACTCTTTTTACTGCCTGCTCGCCTGTTGTGCCTAGTTTCGAGGTAATCGTATATTTAGGGTTGTTAAGGTCTTTGTACGATTTTATTGCGCCTTTATGTTTTTTGTTAATTAAAATTGTCTGGCCGACAACAATGTTAGGATCGGCGAAATTAATTTTGAGGTTCCTTTCCTGGGTTACCGTCATTCCACTCATGATTATGTCGAACTTCTCCGTAATAAGAGACGGAATAATTCCATCCCAGGCTGTGTTCACCGGAACAAATTTAACTCCGAGGGCCTGTGCCATTTCCTTTGCTATATCAATGTCAAATCCAACAAAATTTCCATTTTTATCGGTCATTTCAAACGGCATATATCCGGCTTCAAATCCAACGCGGAGTTCTCCTCGCTGGAGGATCTGTTCCAGAGTCGATTGTTTTACAAGTTGCATACGAACGCTGTCACCCGATGTTACAGTCTGACTTCCCGTCTTCTTTTCTTCCTTGTTTCCACATCCTGAAACCAGTAATAAGGATAAAATAATTGCTGCCGGTACCCATGTTAATTTGAAGAATTTTTTCATTAACTCCTCCTACTTAGTTGCTGTTTTAGTTAAATAATTATATATAAATCAATAAGATTTACCTTCTGTCAGAAGTTCCCGTATTATCATTTTAATTTTACAATCCGGGCATTTCGGGATATCTTCCTTTGGTATGTAAATGATTTCCGTTCGTTTGCATTTCGGGCATACTACTTCTACCGCCTCTTTCTTTTCCCGCATCACATTTCTCCTTGATGACTGATTATGCCGGAAACAAGATTTTCTCTCGTAAAAAAACCGCATGCCTCTGTGGCAGAACAACTAAGCATGAAAATCTATTTTAACGATTAAAATCTTGAAAAATCAATTTCCCAAAAATCAAAAAATCAGTTCGTTTATGACTTTTTACGAAACCATCTATGTTTTGAAGATTTGAATGTGCTTGTATATCAAATGGACTACAAAGTAAAGCAGTCTTTGAATCATTTTCGGATATATGTATTGATAATGTTATTGATATATTATAAAAAAAAACTGTAAAATATCACAATTTCTTTATATGCGGGAGAAATATGATAAAAGCATCGCAGTCGTTCCGGTGTTTTATTCAAATATTCTTGACATTAATATTTAGCGGAAGTTATGAGTGGCGATAACCAGCCTGTAGAACTATCAATCGCATTTCTGGAAAATAGTTACGAGGATATTTATGCAAGGCAAAGAAAGTATCAAATTTATCCACCATATTGAAACAAATCCCGTCATTAATAAAGTTGTCAGTAATGTTAACCATGAGCTTGTTGCAAGGAGGGAAAACAAGCCTTCCGTCTGCAAAGTGTTCTTAAATGAATTTACGAAGCTGAAAGATACGGATCAGTTCGTTTTTGAAATTGACAAGGAAGCAAAAAGACGCCTGTTCGACATCATTGGGAACAAGGTGCAGTTTGTGGAAGGTATCAGTTCTCCGGATGTTCTTTCCAGAGAGAAATATTGCAATAAACGCAATATCGGGATTGTCTTTTCAGGGGGCCCGGCTCCGGGAGGCCACAATGTAATAGCCGGGATTTATGACGCAGCAAAGAAGGCAAATCCTGAAAGCAGGGTATACGGATTTTTGCTCGGTCCGGACGGGATAATTGAAAATGAATATATCGAGCTTACCAATGGTGTTGTTGACGCATACAGGAATCTTGGCGGCTTCGGAATGATAAAAACGGGTCGTGCCAAGATAGATTCTAAATTGAAAATGCAGCATTCAAAGGAGACGTGCAGAAAACTGAAACTGGATGCGCTTGTAATAATAGGGGGGGATGATTCGAATACGAATGCAGCTTTCCTTGCTCAAGAGATGTATAAAGATGGCGTGCAGATAATCGGAGTGCCCAAGACCATTGACGGGGACATACAGGTAAGAGATTCAAAAGGAACGGTATTGTGTGCAATTTCTTTCGGGTTTCATACCGCGGCGCTTGCTTTTGCAAATGCAATAAGCAATCTTTGTACCGACAGCAGTTCCGATGTCAAGTACTGGCATATATGCAAGGTAATGGGAAGGGTTGCAAGCCACCTTGCACTTGAGGTTGCTCTCCAGACTCATGCTAATATAACGCTTATCGGCGAAGATCTTGCCGATTATACTGATTCAAGAAGGATCGATAAGGCAAAAAGAGATGGAACTTCCGATTATACGGCCTTTGGTATGACTTTGCGACATCTGTCCCGTGTGATATGCGACGGTATTGTTCGCAGGGCGGCAGTCGGCAAGAATTTCGGAGTAATGGTTATCCCGGAAGGCATACTGGAATTTATTAATGAGATTCAGGTTTTTATTATAAAATTTAATACCATAATCGCCCAGTATAATTCAACTCATGACACAGATTTCCATACCAATTTCCCGCTCCTTGAGGATAAGCTGGAATACCTGAGACGTCTTGCAAAAACATCACGGGAGGAAGGTACTTTTACAATCTGGAATACGAGGGATGATGATTTGTTTAATGACATTCCCGCCTTTTTTCAGGAAGGTCTGCTCATGGAAAGAGACAGTCATGGCAATTTCCAGTTTTCCCAGGTTGAAACCGAAAAGGTACTTATGGGGCTTGTAAAGGACTATCTTAACATTCTTAAAGAAAAAGGCCAGTATAAGGTAGGGATATCGAAAGTTTATTACGGTAAGACCATGGGAAAGGGGGATCTTGATCCGGATATTTTAGGCTCCGTGCTTTTTAAAAACTACGGTGATGAATTCCTTATTATTAAAGAGACCATAACATCAGTTAAAACACTGAAACAAGCACTTGTCAGAGAAGGCATTATCCAGGAGAGCGATAAGATTCCGTCAGAGGTTGAAAAAATATTTAAAAAATCGATACCCAGTTTCAAGACACAGGTGCATTTTTACGGTTATGACGGAAGAGGGAATGACCCAAGCGGTTTTGACTGTGTTTATGCTTATAATCTTGGATTGACTGCGTTCAGCCTTGTGGCAAATGGCGCAACCGGTCAGATGGCGGCAATAATGAATCTTGAAAAAGCATTTGACCACTGGGAACCGATTGGTATCCCTATAGCCCCACTTATGCATATTGAGGAAAGAAAAGGTAAACTGGATCTTGTTCTGGAAAAAACGATTGTTGATGTAAATTCATCCTGTTTTCAGATAGTGAAAGCGCTCAGGGAAAAATGGCTTGGCGCGGTTGCCGGTGAAGATGATTACCGCAGGCCTGGTCCGATAAGGTTTGTCGGAAAATGCGAGGAGGAGAGGCCGCTTACTTTTGTGCTGAATGAAGTTTCAAAGCAGGGTTCAGATTAAATTTATTATTTTTTAACCGGAATAGAGACTGTAAAAACACTTCCCTTGCCGGGAGCGCTTTCTACGCTTATCGAACCGCACAGATCGTTTAACAGGCCTTTTACTATGGGAAGCCCGAGGCCTGTGCCTGTTATCAGTCTTGTTTTTTCATTCTTTACCCTGAAAAATTTATCAAAGATTTTGTCCATGTAAACCTGTTCAATCCCGAAACCGTTGTCTTTTACTTTCACGATCAGGTTGTTTTCTGCAAGACCGGCCGTCACGATTATGCCGCCCCCTTTCTGCGTGTAGTTGATCGCGTTTGTTATTAGATTTCCAAATATACTTTCAAGAGCCATGGGGTCGGTTGTGAGAGATGGAAGAGGGTAATCGGGAAGCTCCAGCACCAGCGTTTGTTGCTTGTTTTTTGCCCTGGTATTTAGAAAATCAATTATGTTCTTCAATAATATGGATATATTCACCATTTTGGGCTCTTGATAAACAGCGCCAGCTTCTATACGGGATAAGTCAAGAAGATCTCCAATAAGTGAGATAAGGCCGCTTGTTTTTTCTTTCGCACGGGCGAGAATTAGCTTTTCATCGTTTGATTCTTCACCCGCCATGTCTTTTAAAACAACTGCTATCTGTTCATGAATTGTGGAAAGGGGAGATCTCAGCTCATGAGAGACCTTGGCAACAAATTCGGATTTGAGCCTGTCAAGTACCTTCAGAGCTGTAATATCTTCAATTGCAACAACAGCGCCAAGGCATTCGTTTTCATCTCCGAGAACATGCCTTCCCCTTGCCATTAGATATTTGCCGTCTGCAGTGGAAAACTCATATGTCGGGACATCGCCTTCATCAAGATGCTTCCCCTGTGAGATTTCCATAACAAGCCTGCAAAACCCATCATCTTTTACATAATGGCCGATATGTTCACCTGTCGTAACGCATGGAGGGTCAAAGCCAATATGTCGTAAAAAAGCCGGATTCATCAGCGCAACCTGACCCGATGAATTGGTTACTACAATTCCGTTTGGAAGAGATTCGATTATAGTCCTGACGCGACTTTTTTCTGTTCCAAGATCCGCCAGGGTTCTTTTCCTTTCAATATCCAAGGTTTCAGCCTCAAATGTAAGCATAATTTTTTCTCTTGCGCGGTTTACGACTATTCTTAAGTGATCAGGCTCAAAAGGCTTTGCAATAAAATCATATGCTCCCTGTTTCATTGCTTCAATTGCAGTTTCAACTGTTGCATAACCTGTAATTACTATAACCAGAATGTTCAGGTTGTTTTCCCTGATTCGTTTTAAAACCTGCATCCCGTCAATACCGGGCATTTTCAGGTCAAGAAGGACTATTGAAACATCTTCCCTCTCCATGATGTCAAGAGCTTCATTTCCTCTGGCAGCTGTAAGTACTTTTAACCCCATCCGAAGCAGAATTCTTTCCGCTCCTATCCTTATTCCTTCTTCATCATCAACAACAAGAACATGTGCAGTTTCGGGTTTGCTTTTCAAGTTACTGCTCCTTCCTTGGTCCATCTGGCAGTGGGAAGTTCAATTACAAAGGTTGTTCCTTTACCCGGCCAGCTCTTTGCATATATTCTTCCCTTGTGATTATCAATCATACTGTATACAAGGCTAAGCCCTAATCCAGTGCCTTTCCCCTCTTCCTTCGTGGTAAAAAAGGGTTCGAATATGTGCGGGAGTACGTTTTGTGGTATTCCGGGTCCGGTATCTGATATTTCAATTATTATGTTATCACTTTGCAGTGGTTTATAACTTTTTAGGGAAAGTTTTCCTCTTCCTTCCATTGCATCTGCGGCATTTAAAATAACATTCATAAAAATATGATTCAGCTGCTGTATGTCTCCGAAAACTTCGGGAAGTGAGGGAGAGAGCTCTTTTTCTATCTCAATATTATGAAAAAGGGTCTGGTTTTCAAGCAGAAACATTGTGCGCAAAATAGCTCCATTAATATCATGGGGACGCATTTCCTGGCGTGTTTGCCGTGCAAATTCAAGTAGTTCCTTAACAGTATCTCGGCATCTCTGGGCTTCTTTATGGATACGTGTTAGATCATTACGAGCGCCTTCCTCAAGTTTATATTCTTCAAGTACGAGCTGTGTAAAAAGGGTTATGCTGCTTAACGGGTTGTTTAACTGGTGTGCAACACCTGCTGCCAATTTTCCAAGGGAAGCCATTTTTTCCGACTGGAGGATCTGTATCTGAGCCTTTTCAAGTTCCTTTTTCATCCTCAGGGTTTCACGCATGTCGTGAAAGAATCCGATTGTAGCAACTTCTTGTTCCTCTTCGTAAACAATTGCAGCATTAAGGCTGATGGGAATATTTTCTCCGTTTTTCCCCAAGACATCCACTACGTATGATTTCAATTTTCCTTTTCCGCCGTAGTCGTCGCTCCGGAGCTTTTTCATTATCTCTCTTGCACCGTCGCATGGATATACATCACGGATATTAAGATTATTTAAAGCCTCTTCAACATTGTATCCGCTTATTTTGGCAGCCGCATCATTGAAAATGAGAATTTTACCCTTCATATCTGCTGCTATAACACCGTCCACCGAGCTTAAAATCAGATTTCGTAAAAAGGCATTTGACCTTTTCAATTTTTCTTCCAGTCCTTCGAGTGCTGGAAAATCAAAGTCTAGAATTACAAGAGCGGCAATATTATCGTCATTATCGTCTGAAAGTATCGGGTAGGAGTAAAGACATAACATTTTCTCCTGACTTGTCATAGCGTTCCGGTCCATCATGGCAGGTTTTTTTGTTTCCAGAACACTCATGGCAGGACAATTTAAACAGTGTGAAGTCCGGCCATAAAGAACATTGTAGCAGGTTCTACCTACGAAATCTTTTTCCATGATTTGGTTTGAATCAATATTAATGGCAAGAATATTAAACTCGGGAGAAATTACCAAGACTTTTCTTTTAAAAGAGTTTATGGCTTTCAAAAGGTATTCATTTTTATTTTGGTGCTCCATTCTACCCTCTTATATCTTACGGTGTTGGTATTAAACCGAAATAGCACACACTTTCCCAGTCGCTTATGAAAAGATGTGCATGCTAATTCAAAACAGACTCTATACTCTATGGTCGAAGATTCTCAGATGAATGCCGCGGGGAATCTTCGAAGAAATAATAGAATATTATGGAATTTTGGAAGAATGATTTCAAGAACCGTAAATTGTTTTGATTAAGTCATAAACACCTTAAAAATGCAATTAAAAGTTCATAATTATTAATAGCATGGATATTAATTGCGACGGAATTTAAATGAATGAGCGCTCAACAAGATTTGCAAAAAACAGGGATGTTCTGACCGAGTAAATTCCCATTATAAATCAGGATAATTAGTATGATTTCACTAATATTGAGTGTGTTTTTATAACTAATTGGTTTGACTGGTTGAAAAATTATTTATTAAGAATTTTGACACTATATATTTACTGGATGTATCCATGATATATTTTTTCAAGATTATTCTTGACAGGCGAAATAGCTCTTTGTTAATGAATGAATATTCATTCATAATCATAAAAAGTATATTTCAATGGAGGCCTGTGATTAATAATAAAGCTAAAGGAAATGACAAGTACCACCGCATACTGGAGGCTGCTGTCAAGGTATTTGCCGAACAGGGTTTTTATCAGTCGACGATATCCCAGATTGCCAGGGAGGCCGGAGTTGCCGATGGAACCATTTATTTATATTTTAAAAATAAGGATGATATCCTTGTTCAGTTTTTTAACTACAAAACAAAGCAGGTTTTTGACAGTTTCAGAGAAGAGGTTGACAAGGCCGACAACAGTTTTAATAAGCTCAGAAATCTGATACGACGGCATCTTGAAGAATTTCAGAGCGATAGGAACATGGCGGTATTATATCAGGCCGAAACTCATCAGAACAGCCGTCTTGTTGAAGAGCAGATCAAGGAAATGTCCAAGATGTATCTTGATATTGTTTCGGAAATAGTGGAGCGGGGTCAGGATGAAGGGAATGTCCGAAAAGACCTCTACGTTGGCCTTGTAAAAAGGTTCATACTTGGCGGTGTTGACGAAGTAATAAATACCTGGCTACATTCTGGCGGCAAGTACGATCTAGTTTCAATGGCCGATCCTCTTGTTGACCTTTTTATAAGAGGAATAGGCAATATGGGAAAAATAAATATCGAAGATTCAAAAAAGAATAATTTATAAATTACTATTTAAGGAGAAGTCAATTATGGCGCAGCTAATAGCGGACAGAAGGGATGTGGATTTTGTTCTGCACGAACAATTGCAGATCTCGGATCTCAGCAAGCATGAAAAGTATATGGAGTTCAGCAAAAAAACAATTGATATGATTATATCGGAAGCGCGTAATTTGGCTATAAAAGAAGTGCTTCCGACCCAGAAGTTAGGAGACAGGGAAGGGTGCAGGCTTGATAACGGCAAGGTAAGCGTTCCCGAATGTTTTCACAGGGCGTATGATCTGATAAAGGAAGGGGAATGGGTTGCCATGACTGAAGACCCCGAATGGGGAGGTCAGGGAATGCCCAAAACTGTTGCCCTGGCAGCAGGCGACTATCTTGTCGGAGCGAACTATGCGTTTATGATGTATGGGGGGCTGACACATGGCGCCGGGAAACTGATTGATGAATTCGGAACAGAAAAGCAGAAAAAACTCTTTTTAAAAAAGATGTATACCGGTGAATGGTGCGGTACGATGCTTCTAACAGAACCTGAGGCCGGTTCGGATGTCGGGGCTCTTACCACAAGTGCAAAAAAGAACGATGATGGCACTTACTCGATAACCGGCAATAAGATATTTATTTCAGGCGGTGAACATGACCTTGCTGAAAATATAATTCATCCGGTTCTTGCCCGGATAGAAGGAGCTCCGGCCGGTACCAAGGGAATTTCCTTGTTTCTTGTGCCAAAGATATGGGTTAACGAAGACGGAAGCCTTGGCGAATTCAATGACGTAGTATGTACAGGAATAGAAGAAAAAATGGGTATCCATGGAAATTCAACGTGTTCACTTGCGCTGGGCGGAAAGGGCAAGTGCCGTGGCACTCTTCTTGGAGATGAGAACAAGGGTATGCGGGCGATGTTTCTTATGATGAATGAAGCGCGTCAGCTCGTCGGTCTTCAGGGGTTTACCTGTGCTTCTTCATCTTATATGTATGCCGTTAACTATGCGAGGCAGCGTGTTCAGGGGAAAAACCTGCTTCAAATGATGGATGCAAATGCACCGTCAGTTCCTATAATACAACATCCTGATGTGCGTCGCCAGCTTATGATAATGAAAGCCTATGTCGAAGGTATGAGAAGCCTGATTTACTACTCTGGTTTTTGTGCAGACAAGATGGAGACCTCAAGTGATGAGGTCGAAAAAGCAAAGTATCATGGGCTTATCGAAGTTCTTACCCCTATAGTCAAGGCATATATAACTGACAAATCTTTTGATGTGTGCAGCCATGGAATTCAGGTTTACGGTGGTTATGGTTTTATAAAAGAGTATCCGGTTGAACAGTTGTTGAGAGACTGCAGAATAACCATGATTTATGAGGGAACAAACGGTATTCAGGCGATGGATCTTCTCGGACGCAAGCTTGGCATGAATAAGGGCAAGCCTGTTATGGATCTTTTCAGCGAAATACAGAAAACCATTGCAACTGCAAAAGGAACACACGGACTTGAGAAGCTTGCTGAAAATGTTGAGAAATCGTTAAATAAACTCGGAGAAGTTGCCATGCATATCGGAGCTACCGCGATGTCGCCCAAAGTTCTTACCGCATTTGCATTTGCACATCCGTTTCTGGAAGCTTCAGGGGATGTCATAATGGCATGGATGCTTCTATGGAGAGCTGTAATTGCAGCTCCGAAACTTGAAAAATTGATTGGCAGCACCGGCCTTGAAGAGGGTATCAATTATCTGGAAAGGCGGGCAAAAATTGAAAAAGACAGAAATGCCGCATTTTATGAAGGCCAGATAAAAAGTGCCGAGTTCTTCATTAATGCAATGCTTCCTGTGACTTTCGGAAAGATGAAAGCAATTATGGAATCAAGCAGTGCAGCTATTGAAATTCCTGAAGTTTCGTTCGGAGGATAAATCATTTATTTTGAAGTATCTGCTTTCCGCGGCCATGTTTTTAAAGGCGGAATAAAAGGAAGATAGATGAAACAGATATTCCTATTATGGGAAAGTCCGGCTCTCCTGGGTAGCAGCTTTATTTACAGAAAATCATTAATTCTTAACGCTGGGAGATAAAAATGTCTCAAAGAAAAATATTTCTAGGTGGTGAATTTCTTGTATCGGAAATTATGCCTAAGGATGTATTTACTCCTGAAGATTTCAGCCGGGAACACAGAATGATTTATGATACTGCGGTCGACTTCGTTAAAAAAGAGATTCTGCCGAATATTGAGCATATAGAGGAGAAAGACGCATCGTTTGCCCGCTCACTGTTGCGAAAAACAGGTGAAATAGGTTTGAATGGAATTGATATTCCGGTCGAATTCGGCGGGGAAGGAATGGACAAAATAAGCACCTGCCTTGTGACTGAGGCTATGGGAACCGGAGCGTCTTTTGCTGTTTCCCATTCTGCACATACGGGAATAGGCACTCTTCCGATAATTTTCTTCGGCAACGATGAACAGAAAAAAAG
>Ga0105099_10000676_pt1 | contig 22705 bp, 10 predicted proteins | sample PPLLak3cmMay2015_2_FD_79138 | JGI IMG/M metagenome (GOLD analysis project Ga0105099, IMG submission 79138) | Freshwater sediment microbial communities from Prairie Pothole Lake near Jamestown, North Dakota, USA - PPLs Lake P8 Core (1) Depth... | ecosystem: Environmental > Aquatic > Freshwater >... | reverse complement strand
GGAGCATCAAACGCAGTTTGAATGCGTAAGTGAAGAAATAAAAAACACCACCAGCCGACGAAGGCGGCTGCAGGGCTTTTTCTTTGGGCTGTCACCCTAAACGGATCATGAAATAATCCTGCCCTCCTCACTAATCATTTTTGATAGGGAGTTTTTCTTTTATATCTAACAGGTAAGGCTGAATTATGACTTATCCCCTTTATGCAACTTATACACTTATTGTATTCAACCGGGCAAGTGTCTAAATAATTTACACTGGTTTGTATAATAATTTTACAAATATTAGAATTATTCAGTCATATATTGCTCTGTATAAGAGACTTATTAATCTGGCACAATAATAGCGTTTATGCCAATTATTGAAAACAGGTATTTGATCTTGAAGAATTTAAATATCAACTAATAATTAATTATTCCCTTTTATGAAAATTAAAATCCTCACTCTGCTCACCTTAATCTTCTTAACCGGAAGTATAAATACTGAAGCTTGTACCATCTTTTCAGGGAAAGATAAAAAAGGTCATGTCTGGGCCGGTAATAATGAAGATTTCTACTTCACATTTAACAGCTATCTGAATCTGGTTGCACGCACAGATACAACATTCGGATACATGTACCTGACATACTTCAGTCCCGATAACTACATACAGGGAGGAACAAATGAAGCAGGACTCTTTTTTAATGGCAGTACCACATATCCATCAGAATATAAGAACTATGACATGTTGAAGGAGTTTCCCGGAGGATCAAAGCAACTGCTTCATTATATACTTAAAAAATGCAAAACAGTTCCCGAGGTACTCTCTCTTTTCAGAAAGTACCGTTTGCACGGCCTCGAAGCGGCACAGCTACACTTTGCTGACAAATTCGGGAATCAGGGCATAATTGTATCAGATAGTATGTGGCTTACAAAATCTGACTACCAGGTTTCAACAAATTATAATCTTTGTCACCCGAATAAAGATGGAATAAACTGCTGGAGATTTCCCATTGCAGAAAGCATTCTAAGCTCAAAGGAACCCGGATTTGAAACATTTAGGATGATCTGCGATTCAACAAGCAGAAAAACCAGGTACACCACTGTCTATTCAAATATTCATAATCTGAATACCGGGGAAATCTGGTTCTTCTTTGGGATGGACTATATAAACTCTTATCATACCAATCTGAAAAATTTACTTGAAAATGGAAGCCGCTCATTTTTCATCTCAGAACTTTTTAATGAACAACCAATTGTAAAAACATATAACACATACCATTCCTCTGGATATGCCGCAAGTCTAAAGGTACTTGACAGCTACGCGATTAGTCCTGTAAGAAAAACTGAGATTCTGCGCTTATTCACTCAAGATCTTATTCTCTTTAACCGCGACTTTAATAGTTACGGATATCTGGAATCGTATATGAGGACTCAGAAAGCGCCTGATGAATTCAGTGTTACACTTAACGCTATAGCACTCTTTTGCCTAAACAGAAATAATGAAGCTGTAGATATTCTTCAGAAGTATGTTTCTGAAAAACCAAACAGCGTTTCAGCAAAAGAGATATTGAACCAGATGCAGGGAATTGCTCCTGCAGGAGCTAATGCCAGATTTGAACTTAAAGGCTATACAAGTGCAAAAAATGTTTTTGTCGATGGCATATCAATTTCTCCGATCTATAATTTTCTGACCAGAGATGGCGATAAGTGGATTGGAAACTTCAGACTGCCATCGAATGAATATCATTACCATTTTACTGTTGATGGTGAAAAAGTTCTCGATCAATCAAATACCGACAGAGTAAAAGACGGAGACAATGAGTTTAACAAGTTGATCATTAATCCATAATGCTTCTTAAATAAGGCTCAAGATGTTGTTACCCGGTACTTTATTGGAACTGTAAACCACACTGGTAACGATATTCCCTCTTTATTTTTTCCCCTGATTTCAAAGACGATTTCGCAAGAGGAACCCGATGAAGAAGCGGAAAATGATCAAAGAATGATAGCCCAATATGATGAAAACTACTTTGAACCTTTAGTATGGAGTAAATACCTTAATTATTTAGCTGCCTTTGGATTAGATGGCAGTCAGATAGAAAGAGGCTTGAAATTGTATAAAATCAGAAAGATAATTATGAAAAAGTAGTTATGTAAAGTGCCTCTGGTGCCATTCCAAGATCATATTTTAGATGTTGCAGCATCAATGTGGTTTTTCCGGCTCCTCTTGGACCTTTAATACCTATCATCCGCTGTTTCCAGTTAATCTGGTTATGCAGATATCTTCGGAAATCATTTTTTATCTGCCGAAGTATATTTTCCTGAAATTCTAATAAGCTTTCCATATTTATGTCGATTCAATACGACATATATACATCTTTTGTGTTGATTCTATTCGACATAATGAAATCTTTAATATTGTTTTTCCCTTGGAGACAGAATAGTTTATTAGTCATAAAACATCCTGCAGTTTATAATCCTATCAATATCTACTATTAACTCAAGGTTAGATATTCCATCTGCCTCCGCTATAAGTCAAAAGTCGTGGTGCGAATGCACCAGGGCTTTTTTGCTGATAACGCTACAACCATTAATGCCAGCACTTTTATTATATCATTGACTTCTTCTTAATAAAAACCTAACTTTGAAAATATTATTAAGCGACGTATGAAAACTCTGAAAAGAATTCTCAAAATCTTCCTGGTTATTTTTGCAATACTGATTACCGGCTTTGCCGCACTCATTATTTATGCTATAGCTTCAGACTTCAAACCTGATGATAAAGAATTAATTGCTCAGCCCGGCAATCCTTCAATGCTGAACGATTCGGCAAATTTCAGCCTTATGACCTGGAACATAGGATATGCCGGACTGGACAAGGATATGGATTTCTTCTATGATGGCGGAACAAAAGTGATTACACCTGAAAAGAACTGCCTGGAGAATATTTCAGGTATAGAAGATTTCCTGTCGAATAACGACACGATCGATTTCATGCTCCTGCAGGAAATTGATCGTAAAAGCAAAAGAAGTTACAGAATTGATGAATATGAGAAAATAGCATCATCACTTTCAGGACATAAATCTTTCTTTGCCAAAAACTATGATGTCTTCTTTGTTCCTACCCCGCCTTCAAAACCTATGGGACAGGTTGAATCAGGCGTTGCGACATTCTCAAAATTCACACCTGAATCATCCACCAGGTATTCGCTGCCCGGGGATTTCGGTTTTCCCACACAGCTTTTCTACCTCGACAGATGTTTTATTGTTAACAGGTATAAGATTGAGAATGGTAAAGAGCTGGTATTGATTAACACCCATAACGAAGCATTCGATGAATCTGGCGATATCAGAAAGGCTCAGATGGCAAGACTTAAGGAATTTGTATTGAATGAATATAATTCAGGCAACTATGTAATTACAGGAGGTGACTGGAACCAGTACCCTCCCGGATTTGAACCTGTTTTTTCCGGGAACAAGGCATTCACCGGTCAGATCGGTAATTTTAACCTTGTGGGAATCGAATCAGATTATATGCCCGGTGACTGGAAATGGATCTATGACCCGGCGACTCCATCTTTCAGAACCCTGCTTGCTGCATATGACCCTGCCACAACACCCACCAGCGTATGTGATTTCTTCCTCGTTTCACCTAATATAGAATCTGTTTCTGTTAAATGCCATCATCTGGGTTTTGCCAATTCAGACCACAATCCTGTTATTATCCAGATAAAAATTAAATGATCAGCGATCATGCAGGGAACCCGGGCAAAACTCATGTGAAAATCGAAATTGATTAACTTCGTGAAACAACTTTACCCCGATGAAATTCAATAAATGTGAGATCGGTCCGGTAATAGGACTTACAGTAATTGGCAGCCTGGCTTTTCAGGCTGCGTCGGCACAGGAAAATAAAGAGCTGCCAAACATCCTCTGGATAACAAGCGAGGATAACAGCGCATCCTTCACAGGATGCTACGGCAACTCATTTGCCACCACCCCAAATATCGACAGACTTGCGGCACAGGGATTTCTGTATACTCATGCTTACTGCCCCAGCGCCGTCTCGGCCCCGGCAAGGAACTGCATCCTTACAGGAGTTTATGCCCCGTCGAACGGGAATGAGAACATGAGAAGCTATTACAGGCTTTCGAAAAACGTCCATACATACCCTGAATACCTCCGGCAGGCAGGTTATTACTGCACTAACAATTCAAAGACCGATTACAACTCTGTAAGCCTGAATCCTGAAGAGATATGGGATGAAAGCAGCCCCAGGGCACACTACAGAAACAGGCCTGACGGAAAACCTTTCTTCGCTGTATTCAATATCACCATAAGCCACGAAAGCAGTATTCATAAATCTATCCCAACAGAGAATCTGCGGCATGATCCTTTAAAGGTCATACTGCCCCCATATCATCCCGACACTCCTGAAATGAGACATGACTGGGCACAGTACTATGACAAGGTAGAGGAGATGGATGTTCGGGTGGGAGAATTACTGAAGGAGCTTGAAGAGAATGGTCTTGCCGAAAACACGATAGTTATGTACTATGGCGACAACGGCGGAATACTTGCAAGAAGCAAACGGTATATGTATGATACAGGAACACGGATACCGTTCGTAGTCAGGATCCCGGAAAAATACAGAGAACTCTATCCCGCTGAAAACCCGGGAGATAAAGTCGACCGGCTGATTGATTTTGCCGACTTCGCCCCTACCCTGCTCAGCATATCTGGAATACAGGTTCCGGGGTATATGCAGGGTGAGGCATTCCTCGGAAGCCAGAAAACGGCAGACCCCCAATATGTTTACATGTCGCGCCAAAGGATGGACGAGAGGTATGATCTCATGAGATCAGTGAAGGACAAAAAATACCGGTATATCAGAAATTACATGCCGTTCCGCATTTCATTGCAGCATAACAATTACCTCTTCCTTGCCCCCTCAGCACAGTCATGGGAAAAGGCTTTCAGGGAAGGAAGAACGAATGAGGTTCAGAGCAGATATTTTCTTCCTAAACCGGTTGAAGAGCTCTATGATACTGAAAACGATCCGTGGGAGATAAACAATCTTGCGGACGATCCGGCATACAGGAAGCTCCTCCTGAGAATGAGAAAAGCTGAAGATGACTGGATGAATGAGATCCGGGATGTCGGACTGATACCCGAAACGGAATATGATCAGTTCATGGGAAACGGATCAATGTATGATTACATGCGCTCTCCGGACTGTCCGTTCAGCTATCTGATGAAGGCATCAGGAACAGCTCTTTCAGGAAGTGCCGGAAACCTTAAAAAGTATGTCAGGTATCTTAACAGTGATAACAGCGCTGTCCGCTACTGGGGGGCAACCGGATTGCTTATCCTGAAAGAGGGCGCGCTCCCGGCCATCAACGAACTGATTATTGCATCAAATGACAGATCGGGAGCGGTTGCCACACTGGCAGCTGAAGCTCTTTACCAGCTGGGAGCAAAAGATGCCGCTAACAAATCATATCTGATGATTCTGCAGGATACGGCAAATTATGATATGACTGACAGGACTTTTGCCCTGAACAGCATCGATGCCCTGGATATCCAGACGCCCGAGATCAGATCTGCTGCGATAAAATTATACAGAGACCAGACCGGGAGAGCCAGGACACCCCAGGAACTATCAGAGTTCTATGATGTGAGGATACTGGAATATATGTTCAGCAGATGGGGTGTCGTCATTTCATCCCCCGGTAATGACTGATCATTTAAACTGAAAATCCGATTACGAGAATATCATCCACCTGCGGAAGCTCTCCCTTCCATTCTTCAAATGTCTTTTCAAGCAGCTCCTTCTGCCTGTCCATCGGCAGGTGATGTATCTGAAGAAGCAGCTTCTTGAAGTTCTTCCTCATGTACTTATGTTGTCTCGGACCTCCAAACTGATCTTCATAACCGTCAGAACACATATAGTATCTATCACCAGGACAGATCGTTATGGTTGTTTTTGAAAAAGGGTCCATCTTCTCATGGATCGCCGCCGGCATTTTATCTCCTTTAATTTCATAGAGTCTGAATGCACCTTCCTCAACAAATGGATCATTTATTTTTTCATTGCCGGCACTACGGATAATGAACAGCGGATTCATAGCCCCGGAAAAATCAAGAGTATTAGCTTTTTTATCTATTGTCAGGATTGCAATGTCCATCCCGTCTTTCGATTCACTGTCGGGTGACTGTTTCAGTGAACGGACTATATTATCCCTCAGTTCGTTCAGAATAACATCCGGTGTAGTAGTTGATCCCTGACCTATAATATCGTTCAGCATGCTTATTCCAAGCATACTGGTAAATGCCCCGGGAACTCCATGCCCTGTACAGTCTGCTGCGATCATTATTAACTTTTCATTTTCGATCCCCATCCAGTAGAAATCACCGCTTACAACATCGCGCGGCATGTAAAGAATAAAGAGTTCTTTCAGTTCATTGAAGACAGTTTCAGGTGATGGTATAGCAGCAGTCTGAATACGTTTTGCATACCTGATGCTGTCCATGATATCTTTCTTCTGTTCAGTAACAATATTATGCTGCTTTTGTATCTCATCGCGCTGAATCTCTATCTGATCTCTTTGCTGAACAACCTCTGCAGTTCTTTCCTTCACAATACGCTCGAGCATATCCCGTTCGTTGCGCAGCTTCCTCTCACGGTATTTCATGAAAGCGAAAACTCCTGATATTAAAATGACTGCACACAGAATATAGAACCAGGTGGTTTGCCAGAAAGGCGGAGTTATCTCAAATGAAAATGAAGCTGCTTCATCGCATTTATTTCCGAATCTGTCGAGAGCAATAACCCTGAAAGTATATTCGCCTGGGGAGAGTCCGGGGTATACTGCTTCAGTCTCTTTCCTCGGCGGCGACCATCGGTTATCAAGTCCTTCAAGAATATACTGATAGGTTATCTCCTCCCTGTCGCTGAAGAGCAACCCGGTAAAATGAAACGTAAGGTGGTTGTTGCTGTATGAAAGCTTCAGGTTTGCAGGAAGGCCTGTCCATGGTATTATCTCATGCTTCTCCTTTTCCCAGTCTACCTCATTGAAAAAGAGCCGTACATCAGTAATATGGACCACGGGCCTGAAATCATTTATCACATCATATTCCGGACAATAAGCTGTGATACCGTTAACAGTACCGAACCAGACCTCATCACCAATAGTTGTTACTGCATTAAGGTTATTCTTTATTCCGCTGAAACCATCCTTAAGGCTGTACCTGACAACTCTTTTTATATTCAAATCATTTCCGAGTATAAGCCTGTTCATGCCTTTATCTGTTCCTGCCAGAAGAGTAGTATCGTTAATGAAAACCAGTGAATAAACATTTAACGAATTCAGCAGACTATCCGATGCTGCCCTGACTACAGGAGGGCCATTGCCTGTTTTAGCGGAGAGCCGGTAGATCCCTCCGCCAAAGGTCCCGATCCAGATGTTGCCGTTTCTGTCCTCAGCCAGGGTATGTATCTTTTTATGGTTGAGGCCTTCGGCTTCATCATATGTGGTCAGCATCTCACCTGAGAATTTTGCCAGCCCCCCGAGGGTTCCGCACCATACATTGCCCGCCTTATCCTGGATTAGTGTCTGTACTTCGCTGTTCGGGAGATACCCTTCTTTGGTATTCTTAAACCCAATGCCGTCATATATGCTCACTCCCATTTTTGTCCCGCACCATACAACATCGTCCTTATCCACAAAAATGCTGTTCACATAATTGTTAGCCAGGCCGTCTCTTTCCTCGCTGAATATTTCAAACTTCTTCCCGTTATAGATTGCAATGCCTCGCGGAGTGGCTATCCATAAATTGTTCCTGCTGTCGATGGCAAGCGAATTGATTATATTGTCAGGCAAACCATTTTCAACAGTATAGTTTTTAAATTCAAGGCGATCATCTTTCCGGGTTATCCTTATAAGTCCCGAATATGTACCAGCCCATGTTTCGCCATTTCTCCCGGCAACAATTGAATAGACATTTTCATCAGCAAGGCCGTCTTTTTTTGTGATTGACCAAAACCTGTTGCCCAGATATCTGCTTATTCCGCCGTCGCCGCACGATATCCAGATGTTTTCTTCGCGGTCGCTGAAAAGCGATATGACCTGGTTCCTGAGAAGGCCGCTGGAAGTTGTCAGTGAACTTAACTTTTCGCCGGAAAGTCTCTGAATTCCATTTTCGTTTGTACCGAACCACATCTCCCTTCCGGCAGACAATATCGACCAGACAGTATTGTCGGGGATAGAATATTTTTCACTGGTCGTTTCTATTTTGCTCTGTGAGAGATCCCCCGTGACTGAGATCTTTATTACGCCTTTATCGTATGTCCCTGTCCATAGGTTTCCGTCTATATCCCTGGTTATTGAAACAATATGATCGGAAGGGAAATTATGAAGAGAGGTCAGAAAAACAGGGATTGAACTGCCGTTTTTTGATCTGATTGTAATACCGCCGCCGAAAGTGCCTATCCAGAGGCGGTTGTAGTTATCCTCGCAGATTGCAAAAATATTGTTGCCGGATAATCCGTCGGAAACTGTGAAATTCCTCACTTTCACTGAATCGCCGCGCAGGTACTCTATTTTGTTAAGTCCTCCTTTATCGCCTGCAGTCCCTACCCAGACAGTATCGGCTTTATCCCTGTAAAGACACACGACTGTATTGCTCGACAATCCGTTTTGTTCATTGATAGTAAGGAATCTGCGGCCGTCATACACTGATACTCCAGAGTCGGTCCCGAACCATAGCTGCCCGAGATCATCCTCAAAGATGCTTCTGACAACATCGCCTGCCATGCCTTTTTCCCTGTTGAATACCCTGAAGCTTTTGCCATCGAAGCGGCATGCACCGCTGCCCTCTGTGCCAAGCCAGAGATAACCTCTTGAATCCTGGAAGATACAATAGATATTGGCCTGGGGGAGTCCGTTTTCAAGTGTGAAGTTTTCAAAATGATATTGCTGAGCGGAAATGCTCAGGGTTTGAAATAAGACAAAAAGAGCCAGACAAACTTTATGCAGGAAGACTCGTCTGATTGAAATTTGCCTGACCATTCACATTATTTTTTCAGGAAAATGAACTGACCGCCTTCGTCCCCGGCATTCTTTATGGCATTGAACTGTGGCGCCTGCTCGGAGTTGTTTATCACAGGTATCTTGATATTGTCGAAGAGCTGGCTTGCATCGTAGTATTGTTTTGCATTGCTGTCAAGCGCCTTCAGAAGATAGTATGCGAACACCGAATGGCCTTCCCTGCCGCCATCCAGCACAGGTTCCACTCCGCCTGAGGTTAGCGCTTTCCGTGAACTTATGCTGTTGACCCTTGCATAGTATTTTTCTGATTCTTCAAACGGGACAGAAACAGTATTGCCCCTGAAGATATCGCCGCTGAAACACGCGTCGGAGATCAGAAGCGTATGTTTCGATTTTATGCCACCGAGGAAAGTCTGGATATCAGAATTTGAAATATAATATGATGTGGAAGCTGCTTTGGCATCAACCGGAACCCAGTATCCTTTATTCAGGGCCTGGTTGAATTCACCGTGGCCGGAATAATATATAAGGAGGTTATCTGTGGGTTTTACATTCTCAACAAGCCACTCAAGCTCCCCGATTATGTTCTGCCGCGTAGCCTGTTCATTATAAAGTTCCTTGATATAATCAAATTTATATTTGCCCCTTAATATCAGATTAATGGCTTTGGCATCGCTTACTGCATTTTTTAAAGAAGCCCACTGACCGGTGTAATTGTCAACCCCTATAATGAGGGCATAATAATTTCCAAACTGGAGATCGCTTGAGGAGTACGCTACTCCCAGGCCTTTAAGCATGTCGCCCCTGTATTGCTTCTCTTCCTGCGTCTGAGGTTGATTCTGTGCATACAGATTCTGAGATCTCTGATATGCCAGTGATGCCTGAACGCCAAGGCTTCCGAGGTTCCATACTTTTATCCTGCCATCATCGCCGCCGGTGATCAGCTTAGAACCGTCAGCTGTGAATTTCATTTCCGCAAGGCTTGCCTCGTGAGCATCAGTTATCTCTTTTGTGATCTCTTTTGTTAAAAGATTAACAATGCTCAGGCTGCCGTCGCGGCCTCCCACTGCAAGGTACTGATCATCGGGACTAAACTGAACCGACACTATATCGCGGCCTGCCTGGGGTAGACTGATTTCTTTTGACTTTTTCTCAGCGTCCCAGACTTCAACATTTCTGTCACCGGTAACGACTGCAACTTTCTCCAGGTTGCAGCTGACACTTATTGCTCTGACGGATTTTGAGTCAGGCCTCAATGTTCCAATAGGGTTAAAATTACTTCCGTCCCATATCTTTACTTCCGTTGCACTGGCTGAAAAAAGTTTTGTACCCTGCGAATTATATGAGATTGTTTTTATCTCACTTTCATGACCTATAAGATTTATCAGCATTTTACCCGACTGGTCCCATACGATAATCCTGCCATCCTTTCCTCCTCCGGCGATATTATTGTTAGCCGGATTCAATGCCAGGGAAAGTATATCGGATGTATTTCCTTTCAGAAGGAGAAGCGGCTTTTTTGTATCAGCATCCCATACGATCACCTTCCCGCTCAGGTTTGAAGTGATGAAGCGGCGGCCGTTATCACTGTACAGGACAGCCGGATAACCCTCGGTATCGGAAAAGGACTTTACTTTCTGGCTCAGACTGGCATCCCAGAGATGCGATCTGTTGTCGACTCCCCCGGAAATAACAAGTGATCCCGTTGCATCAGCATCAAGCGATATAATCTTTCCGGTGTGAGCGTTATCAATGTTCTGCATCAGTACCTGGCCGTACAGCAAACCGGCTGAAAATAATGTACAAACCAATATGAATATCCGTTTCATGATCTTACCCTTTGATGTTTGAAGTTTTAAAATTAATCATTTCAAAAGTAAAATTTCCACGCGCCTGTTCTTTGCTCTTCCGTCTATTGTAATATTACTCGCTATCGGAGCAGCGCTTCCTTTTCCGTAATAGATTATTCTGTTGTGAGCAATTTTGTTCTCAAGCAGGAACCTGTAAACCGAACCAGCCCTCTCGCGTGAAACATTAAGGTTCACATCCCAGTTACCGGTGATGTCGGTGTGCCCGATAACTTCAACTTTTATAGTCGGGTTTTCCCTCAGGTATTCCACCAGCACTCTCAGTTCGTTCTTCGATAGCATAAGCAGTTCTGCACTGTTAAATGAGAAGTATATAGTCTTGAATATCACCGATTTATCAATACCGATCCTCTCACTATAATATTCCTTTACTTTCTGAATAAGCAATTCCCGTGCCGTACTGTCGATTGCTTCAAGGTTAACAGATTCAAGGCTGAAGTTAGAAGGGTCTGGCTCCTTTTCAACTTCCACTGTTTCTACCACCTGTACCTCTTTTTCAACCTCCGTCTGCACTTCAACGACATCGGTCACCTGGACCTCTTTTTCCACTTCCTTTTCAACCTCCATAACTTCCATTACATTCAACTCCGAAAAGAGACTTGAGGTCCCGGCACCGAAATCAGCATTATCAGTATTATCCTGCTGACCGGCTATTTCAACCACATCAAAGCTGTTGAAATCAGTAAGCGAGGTATAATAGCGTTTCCCTCCGGATGCGATCTTGTAATCCACATCATCGCGTGTTGTGTTGACCGGGTATTTCATATGCACGGATCTTGACCAATTATTATTCTGATCAAGGGTGCTGTAGAAGATATCAAACCCTCCCATGCTTTGTTCAATATAGCCGTCGGAGCTGAAATAGATCACCTGTCCTTCAGGGTGTATTGCCGGGTACGCTTCATTATCAGCCGTATTTATCTGTTCACCCATATTCATCGGTGAGTTCCATTTCCCGCCTGATGATTTCCGCGACAGGTAGATATCGAACTTGCCGAAGCCGCCGCTTCTGTCGCTGGCAAAGAAAAGAGTGTTGCCGTCCTTCGACAGGCTGGCCCCTGTTTCGTTTGACGATGAATTTACCGGGCTTCCGAATGGCACCGGTTTGGTCCACTGGCCATTTTCAAAGAGCGAATAAAAGAGATCGTAATTATCCTTCACTTCCCTGGCCATAATGAGCATCCTGCCATCAACCGACAGGCATGCCGGGTATTCATTTTTATCACTGTTATGCTGAAAATAAACTGGCCTTGTCCAGTTTCCGCCTGCAGTTTTTATCGAATAATATATATCCTCATTCTGCCTTCTTTCGTTATCAGCCGGACGGTTTGAGCTGAAGAACAATACTGAATTATCAAGTGTTACAACAGGATGTTTTTCGTAGTATTTCGTGTTGATATTATTTCCAAGGTTTTCAATGCTCACATTAAGCGGAGTGCTCATTTCCTTCATCGCATTAGCACACCAGTTAATCCGCATATCGAGATCAAAGGGAGATTCCTCTTTCACTCTGTTACGGTATTTTATATAATAGAACAGGGCGCTGTCGGGCATATGATTGTTCAGGAATGCCTCTCCCAGGAAAAAGTAAATATCAACAGGCGCATTACTGGTCTTCGGATTATTGAATGCGTACTTTGCGTTGATATTCCCCATTGCATTCCGGAAGTGTCCGAGAGCCAGGTTTTTCTGATCGGGTGAGAAATAATAACAGAGCCCGAGCTTGAAGCTGGCATCAGCATTTAAAGGTTCTTTTGCGAGTACCTGCTCCAGCAGAGGGATTGCTTCAGCGAATTTCCTTTCCGACATCATTTTATTGACCTGCGAAAGAGTCTCTTCATCCGGTGCTGTTCCGGATGCTGCCAGAGAAAAGCAGGTAACGAACACCATTAATGCAACTAATAATTCCCGTATCATTTTATTCATGATTTCGCTCTTTATCATACTGTTATTCAACCCATTCATAATAAGGCTGTCTGGGCAATGACCTGAATGCCGACCTCTGGTATGGCTTATCGCCGCCTTTGCCTATCATAAATCCAATCGAAATTTCATGGATGCCCGAAGAGTACTTCATGATCCCGGTCCCTGAAAGATCATAGGAATATGCAAGCAGTAGTTTCTTTGCAGCATTGATCCCTAGTCCGAAGCCCATTATGTTCCCCTGCCTGTAATGCGCCTCAAGGTATGTGATCTCCTTTATCCTCATAAGGGCTGAAACGTTATACCACAATGGTTCCACATTTGCCTTTTCAACAATGATCGATGGTTCGATATTAAAAGAGGGGCTGAGGTCAATAATCAGTGAAGCGTGTGCCCTGATCAATCCGCCAATTGTATATGTATCGGCTGGCGAGTCACCCATCAGGCTTAATTCTCCAAGCCTGGGCATTGCGACACCAAGCTGGAAAGTTTTATAAGTATATACCAGTCCGAATCCGTAGCTGAGGCTTTTCCTTGATTTCAGCATATACGGATCATTCTGCATTGACTGGTACTGGTTGTAATCTATAATTATGTGATTTTCGTTAAACGTGAAAGATAATCCGAAGTGAACAAAATGTTTTTCACTCACCCTTAGGTGATAAGCATAGTCAAGTTCACCAGAGAAGCCGTCGAAAATAGTGATGGTGCTTTTTGCAAATGAACCACCCAGGCTCATGTTCCCGTATACAGGTCCTGATAAAAAAATACTTTTATATTCAGGTCCGCCGGGAAAGTGCATAGTGTTCGTCTGATATGCGACGAAGGCTTCGAAGTTATCTGTAATACCTGCGAATGCCGGTGATAGGACATGCCTGTTCACCAGGTACTGGTTTGAAAATGGCAGCTGCTGCGACAGTACAGTGACTGTGCTGACAATCAGTATTACCAGTGTTGTTTTTATCCTTAAAAACATACTATATATATATTATTGTTGCTATTTCAAAATACTGAACGATCCCCTGAAGGTTCCTATTGAAGTTTCGATCACATAGAAATATCCGCCGGTATCAAACCTCTTGTTATGGAGAGTCACATCCCACTCTCCCTGAAAATCATCATTCCAGTAGATCAGGGCTCCTCTGCTGTTGTAAACATAAAATTTGCATTGCCCGTATGCCTGATAGTTCTTAACCCTTAAAACTTCATTTACCCCGTCTCCGTTAAGTGTCAGGATGGAGCTTTCAAGTTCAATATCCTGCTGTTCAGTAATAGTAAAACTAACATCAAAGAATGCAGTCTGGTCATATACGGTTACGCTTATTGACTGAGCATCTGCACCATCCGGTACAAGAACAGTAAGCTGATTCTGGGATGCTTCTGTTACTGTCGCCTGAACATCACCGAACATTACAATGTTATCTTCAGGAGTCGTGCTGAAGTTTGAACCGGTAATAGTAACCGCTGTGCCAACCGGACCGGAGGTTGGGAAGAAGGAAGTAATAGATGGAGCTATGGGAATAAATTCAGGCATATTATTCCTCAAGACAGAAATAGTATTATTATCATGATTCGTAAAAACAAAATCTGGTCTGGTGTCACCATCAAAATCGCAAACTGCAATACTAAAGGAAATTTCTCCTGTGGGTATCTCAACTTTAGTGGCGAATGAACTTGTACTAATTGAACCAGAAATACTGGTATTACGATGAATTGAAACAGCACTCACTCCCTTAACAGCTAGATCCGGCTTTCCATCGCCATTAAAATCTCCTATTGTTAAACTATATGGATTGGTTGCAGTTGTTAAATCAACCTTAGGTTCGAATGAGCCTGAACCAAGCGAGCCAGGTATACTAATATTTCTGAAAACTGAAACCAAATTGGTATGACTATTTAAAACAGACAGATCAGGTTTGCCATCAGCATCAATATCACCAATAACCGGACAGATTGTACCTGTTCCTGTTAAGAAGTCAACCTTTGGGGCAAATGATTCAGTTCCAAAAGAACCCTGGGTGCTTGAATTTCTGAAAACAGAAAATGTACTGCTATTAAAGTTGGAGACTGCTAAATCTGGTTTGCCATCTCCATCAAGATCACCAATTGAAGCAAAATATGGATTAATTCCAGTAGCGAAGTCAACTTTATCCTTGAAAGAATTTGAATTAATATATCCGGAGAGGCCTGTATTCCTAAGAACTGAGACAGAACCATCAACATAATTTGTAACAACAAGATCAGTTTTACCATCGCAATCGAGATCAGCAATACAAACTTTAAAGGGATAGCTTCCTGTAGTGAAATCAACTTTGGGGTCAAATGATCCAATAGTTATAGATCCGGTTGTACTTGTATTCCTGAAAACTGAAACAGTATTGGTTCCCTTGTTAGTAACAACTAAATCAGCCTTTCCATCAGCATCTATATCTCCTATAGCTACATGCTGTGGTTCGGTCCCTGTATTGAAGTCTACCCGGGCTGCAAATGAACCGGCTGAAACAGACCCGGAAATACTGGTGTTCCTGAAGACAGATACTGTATTACTGTTAGTATTAACAACAGCTAAATCCGGTTTCCCGTCCAGATCAATATCACCAACAGCAACTGACCATGGAGAACTTCCAGTTGCAAACTGGACCATTGTTCCAAATGAGGATGCATCAATTGTTCGATTGCTCTGAAATGTAACAGCAAATGGTACTTTGGAGAATCCTGTTAATCCATTAACAGTGACACTAACAGGCTGATATGTTGCTGAGGTAGGCACTGTGGCAGTTAGTTGTGTTGTTGTAGCTGAGGTTACTGTAGCCCTGACAGCGCCAAACCAGACGATATTGTTTGCTGCGGTTGTGCTGAAGTTTGAACCGGTAATGGTCACAGTGGTTCCAACCGGACCTGAGGCTGGGCTAAAGGATGTTATCACAGGAGGAGGTGTTGGTTCAGTAACGGTAAAGGAGTTTGCAGTGTTTGTTGTCTGCCCGTATGTTGTAACTGAGATTATACTGTTCGTTGCACCTGAAGGGACTATTACAGTCAATTGGGTGACAGTTGCTGTCAGAATTGTAGCCTGAACAGTACCGAAAAACACTGTATTATCTGCCGCTACTGAACTGAAATTTGATCCGTTGATTGTAACAGTTGTTCCGACCGGTCCCTGAACAGGATTAAATGATGTTATTACAGGCGGCAGGTACTCAGCTGTTTTATTCCTGAGAATTGATACCTGGAGAACTCCACTATTAATATAGGCAATGTCGGGCTTGCCGTCACAATCAAAGTCGGTCAGGAGCGTTTTTGCTGCTCCGTGACCAGATTCAAATTCCACTGCTGTAGCGAATGAGGCGGGACCTATTGAATCTGTTGTGCAGTTATTTTTTAAAACATTAACCGAATTTTCGTTGTTTTTATAAATAAGGTCAGGTCTGGTGTCTCCATTAATATCACCGATTGTGACATAGCGTATTCCTCCTGTATTAAAATTGATTTTAGGTTCAAATGATCCAGCAGTAATTGTACCGGGAGTACTTTTATTATGAAGAACTGATAAATCACTATCCAAACTATTTGCAACAACAATTTCCGGTTTGCCGTCACCATCTAGATCTCCGACTGCGATGCCTACAGGATCCATACCGGTTAAGAAGTCGACTTTTGCAGAAAATGAACCTGTTGTTATGGAACCCAATGTGCTGATGTTCCTGTAAACTGAAACAGCACTGCTGTTAACTCTTGGCGCTATAAGATCCGGCTTTTTGTCACCATCTATATCTGCCACCACGATATGCTGCAGGTACTGATCTGCAGGGAAATTGACAACCGGCGCAAAAGATCCTGTTGTTATTGAGCCGGGAGTGCTGATGTTTCTGTAAATCGAAATAAAGCTGCTGTTGAAATTAGTGACCACCAGGTCAGGCTTGCCATCACCGTCAATATCGCCGACTGCAACATCAATTGAGCTGTCTCCTGTCGGAAGATCCACTCTCGGATCAAATGACCCCCCGGTAACAGAGCCGGTAGTTCCATTATTCCTGTATACTGAAACCGAGGAACTGGTGGTCCCGTTTGCAACAACAAGGTCAAGTTTTCCGTCACCGTCAATATCACTGATAACAATACCATTCGGATTCATTCCGGATGGAATATCAGTTCTTGGCCCAAATAAACCGGCAGAAATTGAACCGGCCGTGTTTGTGTTTCTGAAGGCAGAAATACTGTTACTGTTAGTATTTGAAACGAAAAGATCAGGTTTGCCGTCTTCATCAATATCACCTGCGGCAAATGATGAAGGGAACATTCCGACTGTAAGGTCAACCCCTGAAGAGAATGAAGTTGTAGTAATTTCTGAGGTACCTGCAAATGTCACAATAAAGAAAGAATTGGAGCTGGCCGTCATGCCGTTGACTGTTACTGTTATTGGCTGATAAGATGCTCCTGCCGGAACGGTAACAGTGAGCTGTGTGGTTATGGATGATGTAACTGTAGCTTTAACTGCCCCAAACCATACTATATTATTCGAAGTAGTCGGACTAAAGTTTGTCCCGGTTATCATGACCGTAGTTCCAACCGGCCCGCTGGTTGGTGTAAAAGATGTAATAACAGGAGGTGGAATTACAGATTCCGGAATTGCATTACGAAAGACTGAAATTGAATTACTCATGCTGTTAGGAACAAGCATGTCTGGTTTGGTGTCTCCGTCAATATCACCAATAGCCACTCCGCGTGGAGATGAACCTGATGGAAAGTCAACTTTTGCAGCGAATGAGCTTGTTGAAATAGACCCCGAAGTACTGGTATTCCTGAGGAGAGAAACGGTATTGCTGCCATTATTTGAAACGATCATATCAGGTTTGCCGTCTCCATCGATATCAGAAAAAACAACACTGTATGGAGCCGCACCTGTAGTGAAATCAACTTTTGCAGCGAACGAAGCTGTTGAAATTGAACCTGAAGTACTGCTGTTCCTGTAAACAGAAACAGCAGCATTATCAGTGATTACAACACTTAAATCAAGTTTGCCGTCTCCATCTATATCACTAATTGCGATACCATATGGGCTGCCTCCTGCTGCCAGGTCAACCCTTGGCTCGAACGAACCTGCTACTATAGAACCGGAGATGTTGTTGTTCCTATAGACAGAAATACTATTGCCATCATAGTTTGTTACAACCAAATCCTGTTTACCGTCACCATCAATGTCACCAATCGCAACACCAAATGGTTTGCTTCCTGTTGTCAAGTCTACCCTTGGATCGAATGAACCTGCTGTTATGGAGCCGGATGTGCTGATGTTCCGATAAACAGAAATACTGTTGCTGTTATGGTTTGTTACAACTAAATCAGGTTTGCCGTCACCATCAATGTCACCAATGGCAGTATAGCAAGGTTGCGATCCGGTTGTAAGATCTACCTTTGTAGCAAATGAGTCTGTTATAATGGACCCGGAAGTGCTTGTGTTCCTTAATATCGAAACCGTATTGCTCATAAAGTTAGTAACTGCTAAATCCAGTTTGCCGTCGCCATCGATGTCACCAATGGCAACACAACGTGAATCTTCTCCAGTGTTGAAGTCAACTTTGTTTGCGAATGAGCCTGTTGTTATGGATCCGGAGGAACTAGTGTTCCTGAATACCGAAACTCCATTATAAAATGATGTAACCATATCCGGTTTGCCGTCCCTATCGATGTCTCCAATGGCAACAATATAAAGACCTGTATTAGTTGTAAAATCAACCTTTGTCGCAAAGGTTGCTGCATCAATAACTCCTGTACTTGGGAAGGTTACATTGAAAGGTTTGCTGGAATATGCTGTTAATCCATTAACAGTTACAGTAATTGGCTGATATGTTGTACCGGCCGGCACTGTAACTGTCAGTTCTGTTGTTGATGCAGCGGAAACCGTTGCCTGAACGGCGCCAAACCATACATAATTATCAGCGGCGGCAACACTGAAGCCTGAACCAGTTATAGTTACAGTTGTTCCAACAGCACCTGATGCAGGACTAAATGAGGTAATGACAGGAGACACAGGAACCTGTAATGCATTCCGGAGTAATGAAACATTATTACCGCCGCTGTTGGTTACAATTATATCAGGTTTGCCATCACCGTCAAGGTCACAAATAGCAACTCCCGATGAGGTTACATCAGTTGTAAATTCAACTCCCGGAGTGAATGTTCCTGTTGTGATGACCCCGGACACACTTGAGGCATTCCTGAATACTGATGCACTTATGCTGCCTGAATTTGACACAACAATATCCTGTTTCCCGTCACCATTAATATCACCAATAGCGACAGCTGTTGGAGAAGCAGGTGTTGCAAAGTCAACTTTTCCGGAAAACCAGACATCCGGCATGAAACCATAGTTGCTTGCGTTACGGAATATAGAAAAGTTGGCATCATTGGCATTTAAAACTATCAGATCAGGGTTACCATCACCGTCAATATCGCCAACAGCAGCATCAGAAGGCTTGTTCCCGGCCGGGTAAGTTGCCTTCTCCATGAAAGTACTTATAGTGACAGAACCCATGACACTGGTATTTCTGAATGCCGTAAAAGTATTATCGGTTCCGTTGATAACGACCATATCCAGAAAGTTGTCAAGATTAAGATCTTTAAGTACCACGCTGTATGGATTATTTCCTGTACTAAAATCAACTTTAGCAGCAAATGAACCTGCATATATTGCACCGGGATTGCTGGTGTTCCTTAAGATCGAAACCGTATTGTCAGTATAATTAGTGACAGCGAGATCGAGCTTCCCGTCGCCATCGATGTCCCCTATTGCTATATCATACGGGTTTGCACCTGTTGTGAAGTCAACTCTTGCCGCAAATGAACCTGATGTTATAGAGCCTGAAATACCGGTATTCCTGAATACGGATACTGAATTGTTACCGTAATTTGCCACAACAATATCAGGTTTCCCGTCCCCGTCAATATCACCAACCGCAATACCATGCGGATTGGAACCTGAAGAAAAATCCACCCTGGGGGCAAAGGATCCTGACGTAAAAGAACCTGAACTGCTGATATTCCTGTAAACAGAAATAAAATTATTCCCGGAATCTACCAGTACCAGATCGGGTTTGCCGTCACCATCAAAATCTCCGGCAGCCGGGCTGCAAGGATTTAATTCCGTCACAAAATTCATTTTTGCCTCAAATGAGGTAGTGTCAATAGTCAATGTACTCGGGAAAGTTACATTGAAGGGTACGCGCGATGAGGCAGTCAATCCGCTTTTTGTTACTGTAACCGGATGGTAAGTGGCTCCGGCAGGAACAGTAACTGTCAGTTGTGTGTTTGTTGCCGCAGTGACTGCTGCCTGAACGGCACCGAACCAGACAATATTTTCAGCCGGTTCGGTGCTGAAATTTGTACCTGTAATTGTAACTGATGTGCCAACCGGCCCGGATGAAGGCACAATGAAACTTATTGTGGGCTTCGATGGCAAAAGAATCATGTTCCTGAGCACTGAGACGTTGTTGTTTCCCTCGTTTACAACGATCAGTTCCGGTTTCCCGTCTCCGTTCAGGTCACCAATTTCAACACCTTTAGGCGAGGTTCCAACAGGGAATTCACTTCCGGAAGAAAAGGAGCTTACTCCCACTGATCCATAAGTGCTTGTATTCCTGAATACTGAAACTATATTCCTGCCAGGACATGAAACAGCCAGATCAGGTTTGCCATCTCCGTCAATATCACCAATTGTAAGTTCTCCTGGACCTGTTATATTAAGCGGGATGTCAACCCTGTTATCGAATGTTCCTGCGTTTATTGTTCCTGAAGTGCTTATGTTTTTAAAGATCGAGATGATCTGCCAGCCAAAATAGTTGACAATCAGGTCCTTTTTCCCGTTCCCGTCAATATCACATAAACTGAGACCCAGGGGGGACATCCCTGTTGTAAAGTCAACACTTGTTTCAAATGAGCCTGCAGTAATTGATCCGGACGTACTTATATTCCGGTAAACCGTAATTGAATTGCTGAGATTGTTATTTACTGCCAGATCAGGCTTGCCATCCCCGTCAATATCATCTACTGCCACCCTGTAAGGATTCATTCCTGTCGAAAGGTCAACCTTTGAATCAAATGAACCTGCATTTATAGTTCCCGGAGTGCTTAAGTTCCTTAATATGGAAACTGAGTTGCTGCCATTATTTGTTACTATTAAATCCGGTTTCCCGTCGCCGTCAATATCCCGTATTGCCACGTCGTAGGGAACGGTTCCGGTATTAAAGTCGACTTTAGATTCAAACGATCCTGCTGAAATTGAGCCTGAAGTACTAATATTCCTTAAAACAGAAACGGAAGAGCTTCCGCAATTTGCCACAGCAATATCTGTTTTCCCATCTCCGTCAATGTCTCCTGTAGCTACACATGAGGGATTTGAACCGGTACTAAATTCAACCATCAGGTTGAAAGAGGATGGTGAAATTTCATTTGATGAGAGAGCATACCTGAATACCGATATGGAATTTGATGAGCTGTTGACTGTTATCAAATCCGTTTTCTCATCTCCGTCGATGTCAGCAAGGGCTGATCCAATAGGATGTATACCTGCGTTGAAATCAACTCTTGGATAAAAAGAAGATGCATCTATTATCTTCGAACTGGGGAAGGTATAATTAAAAAGTGATGAGGAGTAAGCTGTAAGTCCATTAACGGTAACTGTAATATGCTGATATGTAGCCCTTTCGGGCACCATAACAATTAATTCAGTTGCGGATGCTGCAGTAACCGTGGCCCTCACCGCTCCAAACCATACAATATTGTTCGCCGGTGTCGCATCGAAGTTTGTCCCGGTTATTGTCACTGTTGTTCCAACCGGACCGGATGCCGGTGAGAAAGATGTAATAGCCGGAACCTGCGAGCTTAATATGCTGCTTATCAGAATGAAAAATGCAGAATAAAAAAACTTTTTGAAAAGAGAGTAAAAGGCAGACCTATTCATAATTGAACAATTATATTTCTATGACTCCGGGAATTCCTCAAAGGTAACCAAGTATTCCGCTAAATAAAAATGGGGAATAATTACTCCCCATTCTTTGACTTATGTGAACAATACAAACATCATTGCTGCCAGTGCTGCTCCGACCATAGGGCCCAGGATCGGTACCCAGCAATATTTCCAGTCACTATCCCTTTTGCCCGGTATGGGCAGGAAGAAATGCATGATCCTCGGACCAAGGTCACGAGCCGGATTAATTGCATAACCTGTCGGTCCGCCAAGTGAAAGCCCGATTCCAAGGACAACGATTGCAACCGGCAATGCATTCAGCGCTCCCAGCCCTACTTCAGGTTCAGCCATATAAAGGACTGCCAGGGCAAGCACATAGGTGCCAATTATTTCAGTAATTACATTGTACCAATAGCTTCTGATATTCGGCATCGTGCTGAATACTGCCAGCTTTGAATCGGCATCGGTTGTCACATCAAAGTGCTTCTTGTATGCCAGCCATACCAGGCCTGCTCCGAACATGGCACCTAAAAGCTGTGCGCTCATATATAAAGGTATCAACGATGCGGAAAATTTACCTGCAAGCACCAGTGCAAGCGTTACGGCCGGATTAAGATGAGCCCCGCTGACCGGAGCTGCAATTAATACTCCGGTGAAGACCCCGACCGCCCACCCGAATGTTATCACTATCCATCCGCTGTTATTCCCCTTGGTTTTTGCAAGGAGAACATTTGAAACTACGCCGCCTCCGAAAACAAGGATCATGGCGGTTCCGAAAAATTCTGCAAAAAACTGGTTCATTGGTTATTGGTTATTAATGGTTACTTGTTGCTGGTTGCTTGTTGCTGGTTGCTTGTTGCTGGTTGCTTGTTGCTGGTTGCTTGTTGCTGGTTGCTTGTTGCTGGTTGCTTGTTTCTTGTTT
>Ga0105099_10000675_pt1 | contig 22710 bp, 17 predicted proteins | sample PPLLak3cmMay2015_2_FD_79138 | JGI IMG/M metagenome (GOLD analysis project Ga0105099, IMG submission 79138) | Freshwater sediment microbial communities from Prairie Pothole Lake near Jamestown, North Dakota, USA - PPLs Lake P8 Core (1) Depth... | ecosystem: Environmental > Aquatic > Freshwater >... | reverse complement strand
TCAACCCTTTTTTCGCAATCGCTCTTAAGGTACTTGACCAACACCTCAACAGACAACCTTGAATTGGCGAAAGTTATGACACTCAAGCCAAAATTTAACAACCGGGAAGATATCTCCCGCACCAACGAGACATAGGAACGCCGGATCCCCAACTGACGGTTGACCACAGGGGGATTGACAAAAACCAGATGCTTCTCTCCACTAGGAGCCCCACTTTCCAGAATTGAAACAATCTCCCGTCCGATCATACGACCGGCCAGTTCACCTGGATTTGATATCGTAGCCGATGACATGACAAAAACAGGATCACTACCATAAAAGGTACAGACACGCTGCAGCCGCCGGATAATGTTGGCCATATGTGACCCGAAGACTCCGGTATAGTAATGCAACTCGTCGATGATGACATAGCGCAGATTTCTAAACAAAGACGCCCATTTTGTGTGGTGAGGTAAAATACCTGAATGCAGCATATAGGGATTAGACAATACGATATGAGCCTGCTTGCGGATGCTTTTCCTCATTGACTGCGGGGTGTCCCCATCATAAGTATAGAGTCCGAATGGCTCTCCCAGTGCAGTATTGATTTCAAAGAGTTCAGCCAACTGATCCTGAGATAAAGCCTTGGTAGGAAAAAGGTAAAGGGATTTGGCGCTACTGTCTCTTAACAACGCATTTAACGTTAAGGCGTTGTATACAAGAGTCTTACCCGAGGCAGTGGGCGTTGCAACCACCACATGGTGACCAGCCAAGGCCTCTGATATGGCCTGCGCTTGATGAATATATGGCTTGGCTACTCCCCGCTCTTTGTAAACTGCTGCCACCCGCCCATCAATGGCTACCGGGAAATCCGCATAGCGCCCAACTTGCGCAGGAAACGTAAGTATCCGTACGTCTCCTTGGCCATCTGCATGAAAACGCTTCAGCCAGTCCAAAGTTTCGACTATTTTTTCGTTGGCCATCTTTACCTTCGATTCTAACATCAGCCAGAGAGCCTTGACAAGGGTCATTATTCAGATTACCGAGTATCGTGAAATGTTCGCTGAATGACTACAGGTTCTCTTTTTCTTTGGAGAAGTGCAAAGCAATGTCCAAACTTATATATAAGCATGTTGTACTAATATATTTTTGACAATACTGTTGACACACCAAGGTGCTTGTATTATATTTCCTAATAACATGAGGTAAAAAAATGTTCGAAAAATTAACCCTGAAAGCCCAGGAAGCCCTTCAAAAAGCCATAAACAGTGCCGAAATCGCCCAAAACCCTGAAATAACACCCTGCCATTTGGCGCTGGCATTAATTAATACAACTGAAAGTATCGTCCCGGAGGTTCTAAAAAAAGCAGGAGTCGATCCAACACACTTGCAGGAAACCATACAAAAAGAACTGGACAAACTGCCTACAGCACAAGGGGTTTCACGGTCTTTCTCACCCAGTCTCAAAAAAACAATGGATGAAGCAGACAAGATCGCCAGACAATTCAAAGACGATTACATCTCCACGGAACATTTATTCATCAGCATTTTTGAGCAAGACAAAAGCTTTCCGCACCACATCATCAACAAAGACACATTCCTAAGCGCCCTGGCTCAGATTCGCGGAAGCACACGGGTGAGCGATATGGCCCCCGAAGAAAAATTGATGGCATTAAAACGATACGGAAAAGATCTGGTCATGCTGGCCAAAGATGGGAAAATTGATCCGGTGGTTGGTCGGGATGAAGAAATTCGACGTGTTCTGCAAGTCCTGGTCCGTAAAACAAAAAACAACCCGGTCTTGATTGGAGAAGCAGGCGTTGGGAAAACAGCCATTGTGGAAGGCATTGCCTTGCGAATAGCCACCGGTGATGTTCCGAGCATTTTATCCGACAAACAAATTTTCGCCCTGGATATAGGCAGTCTTCTTGCCGGAGCCAAATACCGCGGTGAATTTGAAGACAGACTTAAGGCGGTAATCACCGAAATCAAAAGCAGTCAGGGTCAAATCATTTTATTTATAGATGAGTTACACACCATAGTCGGAGCCGGTGCCGCAGAAGGAGCAGTGGATGCCGCCAACATGCTCAAACCCGCTTTGGCCAGAGGAGAACTCAGAGCCATCGGGGCCACAACCTTAAAAGAATACCACCACCACATTGAAAAAGATCCGGCATTGGAAAGACGCTTTCAGCCCGTCATGGTTAAGGAACCCTCCGTTGGGGAAACCATATCTATCCTGAGGGGAATCAAAGAAAAATATGAAATTCACCACGGTGTCGAGATCGCTGACGAAGCCATTGTCGCCGCTGCAACTTTATCGGAACGTTATATTTCCGATCGTTTTCTGCCAGACAAAGCAATAGATCTGATGGATGAAGCCGCCGCTAAACTCAGAATTGAAATGGATTCCATGCCCGAAGAGATTGATGAAATGAACCGAAGAATAACACAACTGGAAATCGAACGACAGGCACTGAAACGGGACGAACACTCAAAAGCAACCGGAAACAGACTGAAAATGCTGAGCGAGGAGCTTGAGCAGATCAGCTTGGATCGGGAACGCCTAAGTGACCATTGGCATAAAGAGCGCACTCTGATTAAAGGGATTCAGAAAAGCAAGGAAGACCTTAACCGCTTACGTTTTGAAGAGCAAGAAGCCAGCCGTAAGAACGATTTCGAAAGGGCATCCAGAATTCAATTTGGCCAAATTCCCCAAACCCAGGCCAAACTGAAAGAAGCAGTTGAAGCTCTGAGCACACTGCAACTTGACAAAAAAATTCTGACAGAGACCATTTCCGAAGATGATATCGCCGAGGTGGTTTCCAAATGGACCGGAATCCCGGTGAGTAAGCTTATGGGTAGTGAACGGAGTAAACTGCTGACAATAGAAGAAAAAATTAAGGAACGAGTAGTTGGACAAAACTGCGCAGTCGAAGCCATTGCCAAAGTTATCCGAAGATCCAAAGCAGGCATTACCAACCCTGACCGCCCGATCGGATCTTTTTTGTTTCTTGGCCCCACTGGTGTTGGAAAAACCGAATTGGCCAAAGCCCTCAGCGAATACCTGTTTAACAGTGATAAGTCCTTGATCCGCCTGGACATGTCTGAGTATACCGAAAAACACTCCCTGGCCAAACTGATCGGTTCACCCCCGGGCTATATCGGCCACGATGAAGGTGGTCAGCTTACGGAAGCAGTCAAACGCAAACCCTATTCCATCATTCTGCTGGATGAAATCGAAAAGGCCCACCCCGATATATTCAACCTTCTGCTGCAGATCCTTGATGATGGTCGCCTGACAGACTCCAAGGGAAAAACCATCAACTTTAAAAACACCCTGGTCATTATGACATCCAACATCGCTTCGGATATTCTTCTGAATAACCCTCAAGCCTTGGATAAACGCAATGATCTCGAAGCACTGCTGCTAAACACCTTCAAACCGGAGTTCATCAACCGCATCGATGAGACTATTGTCTTTGCCCCACTAAGTACTGACACCCTGCGACAAATTGCCCAACTGGAAACAGACAAGATGATCAGACAACTCGACAGACAACACATTTCTATCAGCGTTGACGATGCTGCAATCAATGCATTGGCACAAAGAGGCTACAATCCCAGTTTCGGGGCGCGCCCACTTAAACGGGCACTGCAAACATATATCCAAGACCCGCTTTCCAATCGAATTCTTTCAGACGAACTGACCGCTGAACGAGGGCTAAAAATCGGATTTGATGGCCAAGACTTCACCTTTACAGCAACATAGCGTGGTCCCAGGAATTGAACATCCATGACATTGAACTTCTCAAGAAAACAGTGAGGCGATACCACTCTTGTTTGGGGCCCTGCAAACACCAACCTCGGTGATCAATGCCGTCACCAGATCGGCCGGAGTCACATCAAAAGCCGGATTACGTACAGTGGTAAACTCTCGGGCAATCGGCTTCCCCCAGAACTGCAGTACCTCTTCGGCACTTCTTTCTTCTATGGGTATACCAGACCCATCGGGCGTCCCAAGGTCGATAGTTGAAAGTGGGGCAGCCACATAAAATGGTATGTCGTGATATCGGGCCAAAACAGCCAAGCCATATGTGCCTATCTTGTTGGCAACATCTCCATTGGCCGCTACCCGATCTGCACCAACGATTACGGCATCAACCAAGCCCGCCTTCATCATAGCTGCCGACATGTTATCGGTTATCAAGGTTACCGGAATCCCGTCTTCCTGGAGTTCCCACACCGTCAAACGTGCACCCTGCAAAAAGGGTCGGGTCTCATCTGCCAGCACCGAAACGGATTTACCCATTTCAACTGCAGCCCGTACCACACCAAGTGCAGTGCCATATCCCGCTGTAGCCAGAGCGCCTGCATTACAATGCGTCAGCACAGAACAGTTTTCTGGCAGTAACGCTGCTCCGAATTTACCCATACTCTTATTTTTAGAGACATCCTCTGCGTCTATAATCAGAGCTTCATTAAGTAGGCGCGCCTCTGCCTGTCGACTATCATCCAGAGAGTCAAAGATTTTTTGCATGCGCTGCAGTGCCCAAACCAAATTGACAGCCGTTGGCCTGGTTCTGGCCAACAATTCACATGAGCTCTTAAACGTCTCCCTGGATATTGGTGCATACTGCTTACATGCCAGAACCAAGCCCATAGCTGCAGCCACACCGATAGCCGGCGCACCACGGATCACCATGGCTCTGATACTGTCTGCCACTTCCAAAACAGTCCGATGCTTAACCATAATTGTTTCAAGTGGAAGCTTACGCTGATCCAACATATAAACCGACCCTTCACGCCACTCAATAACCGGATACATCATTCTCCTTGAATCAGAATCATTCCTTGAGCCAGTAGCGGGGCACACCTTCCAAGCGGGCCTGTGCCAGAAAGTCAGCCTGGGCCTTTTCTTTTTCTGCGAGCAAGGCCTGTATCTGAGGTATTTTTTTTTCCAGCTCCTGAATTTGTCCGTTTATTTCATGATATTTCACTGGATTGGTCTCGTGAACCCTACCTGACACAAGCCGGTCCATCTGGTCGCGAAGGGTTTGCAGCGCTTCTTTCAGCTGAGTTACATCACCCTGAAATTCCATTGCCCGGGCCAGCCAGTCCTCTCTGCCCATTCCCAGAATGGTTTCTTCAGCATTCAATTCTTGCGCAATTATTTCCTGAGGCACCGTCTGGTCCTGCGCCACTTCTTTCCCCAAAATAGTCACACCACTGCGCCCCTTGCTCTGAATCATCTCCGGTCGGGTTTCATCCCGAATTTCCATCACAGAAGGTCTGGTCCTTTTACGGCGTTCCCGTTCCTTCTTTTGCATTTCGACCAATTCTGATTGCCCGCAAAGCAAAGAAACCCACAGCACAACTACCCCTGTAGTCAAAACCCCCCTGAAATTCATTTTATTTTCCGACAACAACGACCATTACCAAGCGGTTTTTCCTTCTTTCCGCTTCAATGCTATTGTCGTAAGGCGCCTCTTTTTCACCGTAATATGCTGTCTCCAGCTGTGTTTCCGGAATCTGCAGCTGTTCCATCAGCACCTTCTTCACAGACTCAACCCGTTTTTGAGATAACTCCAGATTTTTTTCTTCATTACCGATGCTGCAGCAATATCCTTTCAGTAAAACAGAATACACTGTTTTACCTTCTATAAAACTCTTAATCTTAACAAGCTGCTCTGACTGGCCCTCATCAACCAAAAAAGAGTCAATATCAAAGAAAATCTCTACGGTCAGCATTTCTTCGTCGGAAGTTCCCTCCATAACATCACTGACACGACGGACAATGGGAACAGCGCCCTCACCGCTTCCTTCAACAATCTTCGGTTCAGGCAAAATCGCCGCTTCCATTCCATCTAAAAGCGGTGAAGACGTGTCGACAGTTTTTATGGTTGACATCATATCACCCACAACAACGGCCACACCGGTACCAATAATCAGAGGAGGCAAATGGGCTTTGATCCTGCGAAAAAACACGACAAAATCACCCACAGATATTTTATCTTTACCCATTTCGAAAGCCACAAATTGTTCCGGCCCTACTATAGTTCTCGCAAATAAGGCATCATTAGGTAAATACACTTTGGCCGAATCGACATCATCGGGTATCATCGTATTTTCATAGGCTATTTTTACTTTCGAAACGTTGGGCTCTTCTTTGAACTCAGTCAGAAAATCCCCCATTTCCACTGCATTGTACAACTTGGTGATTTTCAATTCAGCCGTTTCACTGAAGACTTTGACAATTTCACCAACTCCCTTGCGAATTACTAATGTATGCTCCAAAAATGGGTCTTTTGACACACCGCTGATCAGATATTTTTGCCCTTTGCGTATTTCCGCTTTTTCACCTCGGTTCAAATACACCGATTGCCCATCACGTATCATTTCCTGAGAGGAAAAGTCTTCGTCTGCTGAAAACGTTTTCAGATCAGTTACAAACAGGGATGTATCCGGATTCTTCTCCAATACAAAACAACCGCAATAATCGGACTCTGATAAAATCAGTTGTTCATCTCTGTGGGCATAGGCCTTACTGAATTTATACTCTTTTTCCGGTTCTTTCGGATTCCCGCTCTCCTGAGCCAAAACCCTCCCGCTTCCTGCCATCACCAACAAAAGCATCCAAATCAGTGTAGTTTTCATCGAACTCCTCCGCGCCTGGTGGCTTGCATCCCAACAAGAATGCCTGACCAATCTCTCATCTTAACTGAGAAAATAAAACAAAAATGCCGCAATGTCAAGGGATATCGCTTTTAAGTACCTTCTGATTACAGATTCATTTTAGCGCAACTGTTGACAGTGACACATTCTTGAGATAGAACATAACATTGACCAGAAAAATAAGGGGCAAGAACAAATGGCTCATCTAACGATACAGAAACCCGCTTTCCTGATCTTCAGAGAAATTCTCAAGCAGCAGGCTCAGGGGACACTATTTGTGATCAGTCCGAATTTTTCAAAAGAATTATATTTTTCGGAAGGCAACATCACTTTTGCTAAAACCAGCCTGATACAGGAAAGAATAGGCGAAATACTCTTTAAAATCGGGAAAATCAACGCCCGTCAGTTTGCCTCCATCAACGCCCTGGTCACCAACACAACAGAGAGAATCGGAAAGATACTGGTGGCTCAGGAAATCATCTCTCAACGAGATCTTTTTCTGGCCCTTCTGTACCAGATCCGCACGATAGCTCTGTCTATCTTTAATCTCTCAGAAGGTCAATGGAATTTCACCAGTGATTTCCCCAATCTGCCCAAAGACTCCCGGTTCAGCATTGAGCTTCCTGCCATTTTATCTGAAGGAATAAAAATTACGCAGAACACCGATTATTTCAACAACCAATTTTTGGGTAAAGTGGTTATGGCCAAACCCATGCCCGACGCACTTCGGCCCTATCTGAATGCCCAGGAGATTTATCACCACCATCAGCTGAGCCAGATCCCCAACACACCCGTCGACCAGTGGATTGAGCACCATGGTTCCCAATCGGATGCCGTGCTCAAGCAGCTGGCCTTGTTTTTTATGCTGGACCTGATTGAAGTCAAAGACAACCAGGCCTTTCAAATACAAAGTAAACTGGCTGAACAAGTTTTGTTGCTTTACGAAACCCTAGCCAAATCGGTTCATACGTACTACCAGATCCTCGGTGTCGACACCAAGGCAGATTTCAACACCATAAAAAGCGCATATTTTGATTTGGCTAAAAAATTTCACCCAGACCGCTTCACCGGACTGCCAGACCCAGAAATCCGTGACAAAGCCAATCATATCTTCTCTCAGATCAATCAGGCATACGAAGCGCTGAGCCATGAAGATAAACGTCGTGATTACGACAACTCCTTAAACAGAGCCAGCAGCAAATTCACTAAAGTGGAGGAAAACTTGGGCGAACGCGCCAATATTCTTTATAAAAAAGCGGTTACCCTCTACAAAAGCAACAAATATTGGGAAGCGACGCACCTGCTTGAAGAGGCGATACGTATCAAGAAAGACAATGCGGAATATTTGCTGCTGCTGGGTATGTGCCAGATGATAACACCCAAAATGCAGCATGCAGCACAAGCCAACCTGACCCGGGCAGCAGAGCTTGCCCCATACAATCCCGAGCCTTTGTATGGACTAGGCTGCCTGTTCATGACTGAAAATATGGTTAACCGGGCCGAAAATTTTTTCCGTAAAGTCATTTCTATAGATCCCCAGCATCAAAGAGCGTTAAAAAAACTGGAAGAAATCAAACAGGCTGGTAACAAAAAAAAAGGGAACCTTTGGGAAATCCTCAATAAAAAACTATAACCGCCAAACAAGATTATTAAAGGTGGGGACACAGCCCCACCCGATTTGGAATTCTGCTTTTTTTTGAATCAGGAAATGCCCAGTTTATCGTTCATTATCTTTCGGATCTGACCTGTTTTTTTCTCAACCGCTTTTATGATAACCTTTGACTTCTCGGCTACTCCTTCGACCCAGTCCTTATCCTCCACCCCTTGCAAATTGATCAGAACATTATACAAGGCACCTTCGGCGGCCACCTGGGCACACAGACCGGCAACGCCCGCATCGGAAAGAGAATTCTGATTCCCTTTGTTGGCCACCGTTTCAACCAATTCGGCGACTTCGAGACACCGTTCCAGTACGGAAAATGGCACCATTGTCGCTTCCTTCGTGGCATTTTGGATAGCCTCTGTCCGAGCGGTGACCTCTTCGGGATTACCCTTCGGCAAGGCAAATGCGTTCATAATACTATTAAAAGCGTTGGTATCACGATCCACCATCTGTACGAAAAACGCCTTCAAAGTCTGCGCCTTCATGGAAATCGTCTCCATTTCTGCCCAAACGTCTATGTATTTCTTTTTACCAAAGGTCAGGTTCCCCACCATTGCTGCCAACCCGGAAGCCATAGCTCCACAGAGGGCTGAAATACTGCCACCTCCCGGTGCGGGAGAATCTGAAGCCAACTCATCGCAAAGTTCCTGTAAACTCATAGACACCAGAGGTCCGGGGCGGCTGAAGCGGTAATCAATGACCCGTTCAGCAGGATCAAAGACGGAAATTTCATTGAGCCCAAGAGTCTGAACTGCCAAACGAACCAGCTCAGTTTCCGAAACACCCCGACTATTTCCCTGCCTCTCAAGTACATGCAGGCCAGTGGCAAGCAAGGCTTCCAGAGGCACCAGCCCCACCAACTCGCTACCGGTCACCCGGACACCAAACTCACTGGCGAAGCGCTCACACTCCTCGAACACCCTGTAAATGGGTGTTGTCTTATAATCCAGAATGTTGACTGAGATTTGGGCCATATTGTATTCAGGAATATACCAACCCATACCCTGCACACCACTCAAGGTACCCGGAACAGTCCGAGATTCACCAGTTTGGGGATCCTTGACCGAGTACCCTTTCTCTCTGACACGTTTGGCAATATTGTTGGCTATCTTTGTGTCGCGGGTGTTTAGATTGATGTTGTACGCAATCAGAAAATCCCGGGCTCCAATGGCCGTGGCTCCACACCGGGGATTAAAAACAGCTTGGCCATAGTCAGGGTAAAAGTCTTCCTTTTTAAACTTTTCCGGCAAGGCTTCATACTCACCAGCCCTGATATCGGGCAGGCGCTTTCTGTCTTCACGGGTCGCTGCTTCGGCATAAAGAAAAACCGGAATACCCAATTCTTCCCCGACACGCTTGCCCAACTGATGGGCCAATTGAACACAGTCCGCCATGGTCACACCCGACACCGGAACGAACGGACAAACATCTGTGGCCCCCATGCGGGCGTGGGTCCCTTTATGCTTCGCCATATCAATCAACTCAGCAGCCTTTTTTATAGCCGAAAACGCCGCATCCACAACCGCCTGGGGTTCACCGGCAAAAGTGAAAACCGTTCGATTGGTATCTTTTCCAGGATCAACATTCAGCAGTTGAACAGCAGAGACCTTTTTGATTTCATCACCAATCCGGTCAATTACCGACTGGTCACGGCCTTCTGAAAAATTCGGAACACATTCTACAATCTTTTTCATCCTTTATCTCCTCGCTTCTGACATTGTTGTCTCCAGTCAGTAATATCCCTGTGATGGCCGGAAGTCAGAACCTCCGGCACCGTCAGTCCCCGAAACTCCCGAGGCTGCGTGTACTGGGGAAAGGCAAACTGTCCCTCAATAAAAAAGGAGTCCGTCTCAACGCTTTCCGGATTGCCAACAACCCCTGGGATCATCCGACTTACTGCTTCAATGATGGCCATCGCAGCCACTTCCCCCCCCATCAGCACAAATTCACCGATGGAAATCTCCTCGTCTACCATGGCATCAATATAGCGCTGGTCAACCCCCTCATACCGCCCGCAAACCAATAGCAGGTGCGGCTGGGATGCCAGCTGTCTGGCCTTTCCCTGCGTGAATCGCTCAGCATACGCCGAAAGCAGAATGACTCGACCCGGCCTATCATTCAAAATGGCTTCGGTTGCATCAAAAAGAGGCCCAGGCATCATCACCATGCCAGCCCCGCCACCAAACGGGCGATCATCTACTTTTCGGTGCCTGTTGCCACTGAAATCTCGCAAATCAAAGGCATCTACGCCGATCACTTCCGCTTCCATTGCCTTTTGGACCAAACCGACTTCAGCAAAGGCACGGATTAATTGGGGGAAAATCGTTAACACTGAAAAATGCATGCTTAATTGATGCCAATCAGCCCATCAGGCAGAGACATCACCACCCGCTTGGATACCGCATCCTTTTCAAGCAGCCACTCCTTCACCAAAGGAACCAAATGCTCCCTGCCGTCCCCGTTACTTACCACCAGCAGTGGTTGTATGACCCGATCCAGTTGATCCTCGATTTCGCCAAGCGCATGGCCATACTGGTCATACAGCATCCAGCCGATAATGTCAGGTGATTCCCCTTCCGAACTTTCATTGCGGGGGGGGGTATATCCATATACCTCGCAACCAATCAAACCATAAGCTTCGGTCATGGTTCCGAGCCCTTTAAATTTGACCAGCTGACTGCCATTAACGACCCGCACATTTTCGACCTCTGCTTCACGGCTCTTTTCACCCCGCCGCAAAAGAACTGCATCCCCCGCTTTCAGGATTCCCGATATTGAAGAAGAGGAGGTGCAAACCACCTCCCCCTTATTTCCTCTCGTTTTTACAATTTTAGCGAGCAAGAACAACGCTGGTTATTGACCCTCGTAACGTTCGATGATCTCAAGATTAAAGCGGCGTCGCTGTTTCATACCGGCGGCAGCCAGGATGGTGCGGATGGCTCGGGCTGTCCGCCCCTGTTTACCGATCACCTTACCCAGGTCTGAAGGATGTACACGCAATTCGAGAATGGTCGTTTGTTCACCGTCAATCTGAGTTACTGCTACCTGTTCAGGATTATCCACCAGTGACTTGCATACTGTCTCCACCAGTTGTTTCACGTTAGCCTCCTTGTTAGTTATCGCTACCAACCTTCTTGATTAATGACTTGACTGTATCGGATGGCTTAGCTCCCTTTTGAATCCAACTGTTGTATTTTTCCATATCGACTTTGAGCTGCCCCTGGGCAGTCATCGGATCGTAATGGCCAATCAGATCGATGTAGCGGGATTCACGGGGTTTCTGCCGGTCAGTGGCCACGATGCGATAAAAGGGACGATGTTTTGTACCCATACGGGTGAGTCTGATTACTACCATGCCTGCTTACTCCATTGATAAAATAATGATCAATCTAACCCATTTTCGAAAGAAAGTCAAATTTTTTCAGCATCTTTCGAAACATTGGCTTTTTCATGACGTTTTTAATTTCCAGAAATTGCTTGAGTAATTGGTTGACTTCAGAAACCGCTCGCCCGGATCCTCGGGCAATACGGACACGACGCCGACCATTGATCAATTTTGGATTGTGCCGCTCATCAAACGTCATGGAGTTGATGATGGCCACCATGTGCTTCATTCTTTTGGCATTTTTTTCATCATCAATCTGATCCTTCTTGATGCCGACACTCATCTGCCCGGGCAACATGCCCATGATATCAGACATAGAGCCCAGCTTGCTGACCTGCATAAGCTGATCCCGAAAATCTTCCAGAGTAAACTCATTGCGCATCAATTTCTGAGCCATGCGCTCAGCCTGTTTTTCATCGAACTGCTGCTCGGCCCGCTCAATGAGACTCAGCACATCTCCCATCCCCAGAATCTTGGAGGCCATGCGGTCAGGGTGAAAACGTTCCAGGTCGGAAGATTTTTCACCCACCCCGATAAACTTGATGGGCAGACCGGTCACATTGACAATGGACAGGGCCGCCCCTCCCCGGGCATCGGCATCCATTTTGGTCAGCAGCACGGAGTCAATGGGTATTTTTTCATTAAAGGCCAGAGCAGAGTTCACCGCATCCTGCCCGGTCAGGGCATCTGCCACATAAATAACCTCCAAGGGGTTGAGGCTGCGGTGCACGTCCAGCAACTCGTCCATGAGAGACTCATCGATGTGCAGTCGTCCGGCAGTGTCCACCAACACCACATCATAACCATACTCCCGGGCATGGCCCAGCAGATTTTTACCGATGGCCACGGGCTTATCCCCCTGGGGCTCGAAAAAAGGCAAATCCATTTCCCTGGCGATGGTCCGCAACTGCTCAACTGCAGCCAGTCGCTTGAGGTCAATAGAACAAAGCAACACTGACCGCCCCTGGTGACGCAAGTGCAGGGCCAGCTTGCCGGTGGAGGTGGTCTTACCTGTCCCCTGAAGGCCCACCATCATGATGACGGCTGGCTTTACTGAACTGGTCTTGAGATCCTGGGAACTTCCGCCCAGCATGTTCTCCAGTTCATCCCGCACTATCTTGATGATCTGCTGATATGGCGAAAGACTCTGAGCCACTTCACTGCCCAGGGCCTGAGCCCGCACCTTTTCGATGAACTCTTTGACCACCTTGTAATTGACATCGGCTTCCAGGAGAGATAGTTTGATCTCCCGCAGAGCGGTTTTCATATTGTCTTCGGTGATCTTGGCTTCACCCTTCAGGTATTTGAATACCTTTTGAAATCGATCCGACAGTTGTTCCAACATGTGCTTTTCCTATTCGTAAATTAATCAGTACACTTATAACACCAGAGCATCCCTTCTGACAATAGATACGACAACATCCCATTTGATTCTCATACCTGCTCAGTCGTGAAGAGAATAGCATTGTTTACCCCTTGTGTTGTTTACGAATGAACCCAGGTCAAAAACAAGAAAAAAGTGGAGTAATGAAAAATTGAATGTATTATAGTTATAGTTATAGTTGGTGAACGACAATTCCTTTTGGAAAAATCGACACGAAACCAAAGGTAATCCGCTGGAAAGGCAAGAAATATTAGGTAGGGAGCTTGCAGGGAAATCCAAAAATTATGTCTCAAGGTGACAGGCTGATGATATTGACACTGTTGCGACACGGTGAAAGCGTGTGGAATAAAGAAAACCGGTTTACTGGCTGGACGGATGTTGATCTTTCTGATCAAGGCAGGATCGAAGCCCAAGAAGCCGGTATGAAGCTCAGGGCAGGGGGCTACCAATTCGACATCGCCTATACATCCGTGCTGAAGCGCGCCATACGCACACTCTGGATCGTATTGGACGAACTTGACCAAATGTGGATTCCTGTCGAACGTTCGTGGCGGCTGAATGAGCGGCACTATGGTGCCCTGCAAGGCCATAGCAAGGCGGATACCGCAAAACGCTTTGGTGAGAATCAGGTACATCTTTGGCGTAGAAGTTATGACAGCAAGCCCCCGGCTCTGAAAAAAACGGACGAACGATATCCGCTCCATGATCCACGTTATCGGGAATTGGATGGTCACGTTTTGCCCTTGACAGAATGTCTTAAAGACACAGTTGAGCGCTTCCGACCCTTTTGGCTCGAATCAATTGTGCCAATCATCAAGGCGGGGAAACGAGTACTTATCGTAGCTCACGGCAACAGCCTGCGGGCACTGGTAAAGGTTCTCGACAATGTTTCAGACGAAGACATAGTCGCTCTGAACATTCCTACCGGCATCCCGTTGATATATGAGCTTAATAAGGAACTGCAACCTATCAAACATTACTATTTAGGAAATTCAGAAAATGTAAATCCAACACCGTGGGCAGTAGCAGACGCTACCGTCCATCAGCAAGAAGAAGGAGAATAATATGCCAAATAAAGATGGAACTGGGCCAAAAGGCCAGGGACCGAAAGACGGTCATGGTAAAGGGATGGGCAAAGGCAAAGGCAATAATTCCGGCCAAGGTCCGATGACTGGAGGAAAGAAAGGAATTAAGGAACAAACCAAAAAGTAAGACTTATTGGTAAAAAATGAAGAAAGAAGCAACCAAACCCCTTGGCTTGATTCTTTTTAAAAAACATGAGCGTTTATTATGCCGAAAATTGCTCCATTCGAAGAGTATAGCGACAAGTATGACCAGTGGTTCGAACGGAATTGCGACACCTATCATGCCGAATTAGAGGCCATACGCCAAGTAATGCCGCCACCTCCCGCCAGGGGACTGGAGGTAGGAGTGGGTTCAGGTAAATTTGCCCACCCTTTGGGCATAAAAATCGGCGTAGAGCCATCTAAAAAGATGGCCGTCAAGGCCGAAAGCCTGGGTATTCGCATTTTTCAGCATGCGGCTGAGAGACTACCGTTTTCTGAATCGGAGTTTGATTTTGTACTGATGGTAACGACCATCTGTTTTGTTGACGATATTCTTGAAACCTTTAGAGAAGCTTGGCGTGTGCTGAAACCAGATGGATGCATTATTGTTGGATTTGTGGATAAGAACAGCAAATTGGGCAAGGCATATAACGATAAAAAAGGTACAAGTCTCTTCTACAAAGAGGCCACCTTTTTTTCCACTCAGGAAGTGGGTAAATTCTTAAATGATGCCGGATTCGAAAACCTGGTTCAGAACAGTTCGTGTAAAGGCGCATTTGTGGTAGTGAAGGGGTTGAAAAGCGGAGGGTGAGTGGTGACTTTGGCCTGGAGATCAATTTAGGGGGTATTTTTTATGTCAGATACACATATTGAAAACAAGCTTCGCCTTGCCAACACTGAATTGAATGAGCGAATTACCCTGTTGGAAGAGAAGGTGCTGGAGAAGGAACTGTCCGGGAGATCACTGGCGGATTCCGAGAAACGCTACCGCCGGCTTTTTGAATCAGCCAGAGACGGCATCTTGATTCTGGATGCCGAAACGGGCAAGGTGAATGATGTCAATCCTTTCCTGTTGCGTTTACTTGGCTACTCTTACGATGAGTTGTACGGAAAACACATCTGGGAACTCGGTGTATTCAAAGACATTGCCTCATCCAAGGACGCTTTCAGGACCTTGCAGGACAACGAATATATCCGTTACGAGGATTTGCCACTGGAAACCCACGATGGCCAACCCATTGCGGTGGAGTTTGTGAGCAACGTATACCTGGTGGACCACATCAAGGTTATCCAGTGCAACATCCGAGACATCACTGCCCGCAGACATTCGGAAAGGGCTTTGGCGGACAGCGAAGCCAAGATGCGCAATATAATGGATAACATCGGTATCGGCGTGACCCTTATCAGTCCAAAGATGGAGATTCTTGATTTGAACCACCGGATGCGGGAGTGGTTTCCTGGCATCGATCTGGATCAACGCCCGCTCTGTTACCACGCCTTCAACGACCCGCCCCGGGAAACGGAGTGCGACAATTGCCCAACCCAAAAAACTTTACGAGACGGCCTGGTTCACGAGGAAACAGTGGAAACACAGCGGGCAGGAAGAGTGAGGAACTACCGCATCATTTCGTCTCCAATACTCAACAAGTCGGGCGAGGTAACGGCGGCCATCGAGATGGTCGAGGACATCACCGAGAAACGTTCCCTGGAGTCCCAATTCCACCAGGCCCAGAAGATGGAAGCAGTGGGCCTGTTGGCAGGTGGAGTGGCCCATGATTACAACAACATGCTCAGTGTGATCATCGGTTATACGGAACTGGCCATGAACAAGGTGGACCCAACCCTGCCGTTGCATGCTGACCTTGAACAGATTTTCAAGGCAGCGATGCATTCGGCCAACATAACCAGACAATTACTGTCTTTTGCCCGCAAGCAGACAATTGTTCCAGTGGTTCTCGACCTGAACCGAAACGTCGAAAGTATGCTTAAAATGCTCCGAAGACTCATCGGCGAGGACATCGACCTGGCCTGGATCCCCGAGCCAGGCCTTTGTCCGATCAGGATGGACCCCGTCCAGGTCGACCAGATCCTGGCCAATCTTTGCGTGAACGCCCGAGACGCCATTGCCGGCGTCGGCAAGATCACCATAGAAACAGGGACAGCCAGTTTTGACGAGGGCTACTGCGCTGATCACATCGGTTTTGTGGCAGGTGAGTATGTGTTGCTGACCGTCAGCGACGATGGATGCGGTATGGACAAGGAAATGGTCGGCCAAATTTTCGAACCTTTTTTCACCAGCAAGGGGATGGGCCGGGGAACCGGCTTAGGGCTTTCCACAGTGTTTGGCATCGTCAAGCAGAATAACGGATTCATCAACGTCTATAGCGAACCGGAAAAAGGAACGACCTTTAGAATCTACTTGCCTCGCCATGAAGGCCAGTCTGGAGAAATCAGGGCCGAAAAGACCATGGAAATCCCTCTAAGCCAAGGCGAAACAGTACTGATGGTGGAAGACGAACCCGCCCTGATGACGATGACGAAAACAATGCTGGAAGAGCTTGGATACCGGGTGCTGACCGCAGGCACGCCAGGCGATGCCATCGGACTTGCCGAGAAGCATGCAAGCGAGATAAAGCTTCTCATCACCGATGTCGTCATGCCGGAAATGAACGGCCAGGAACTGGCGGGACGAATGCAAACCCTTTACCCCGGCATGAGTGTTCTGTTCATGTCCGGTTATACAGCCGACGTAATCGTCCACCGGGGTGTACTGAACGAGGGGGTAAACTTCATTCAAAAGCCATTCTCAATGAAGGATCTGGCCCTCAAAGTGCGAAGTTCGCTGAAAGAAACAGCGCACTGAAAGGGACTATCCCTTTTCATATTTTCCACCTGATCAGCATAACCCTTCATCGTGGACTGCCCGCTTCAAAACCATCTCCCAAAAGACCTTCATCTACGTATTGTTTGTGTTGCTCCGGGTCATGTGTGGTCACCATGATCATCTGACTGCCCGAATGACCGTAAAACGTGTCATGTAACCACTTCATCTGATCTGCGATTTGATTGCGGTTTTCTTTGCGCTTGATATTAGCCAGCCAGGGGCGGGCCTTCTTTTTTTTTAGGTTCGCAGTCACCCAAACAATATCACCGATAAAAAGGTATTCACGACCATTTTGTAACTTCACATATACCAGTTGATGCCCGACACTATGTCCCGGTGCTTCAATCAAAACGACCCCAAACGCCGCCCGATAACAGCCGTCATATTCCACAGGTCGGTAATCCTTTAAAGCTTGCTTTGGAAATTCAGCATCCCGAATCGTCGGCCCATTCACCTGTTTCTCTGTTAAAATAAGTTTAGACAGAAGCTTATCCCGATACGAAGATTGAGCAACCCCGCCCAGATGATCCCAATGCTCATGGGTTGGAATGATAAATTCTGCCTTGAGCATGGCTTTCTGCATGATGTCATACGCATTTGGGTTATATCCCGTTCCGAAAGGAAATTTATCAAACAGCCGTTTATCGAAAGGGGCCTCGATGATGCCGGTTTTATCCGAATAGACAAGCTGAAAGCTGGGGAAATCGATTGAATAGCGACCGCTGAAATCGCCAGCTACCACCCCCCAGCTGGGCAGAGATCCGTGAGCCACACTCATAAAGTTGATCCGCACAGGCAGTGCCCCCGGCCCCTCATCCGCCAGTTTTCGCACCCGAGACCAATCAACTCGGAAATTTGATTTTTGAGGCCACTTACCGTTCAATAGCAATAAATATCCGCTAATGATGATAAATAAAACAAGAATGACAAAAATCAAGGCTGCACTCATTATTCACTCCTAATGAAACAAACACGCATTCGGATTTTGTTAAAATAATGTTATACCCACACCTGGGTGAACTTACACTTCCAACAGGGAAACCATGCCATTTAAATGGTAATGAATGAAATAACGAAGGGTTCTGCTGAGATCTTCTTCATTTTCGACATGTTTCGCAGTTTCAATTATGCCTTCAATCAGATTTTTGGCGATCAGAAACAAAGCCCCGTTGGGGGTATGGAAAAGGGTATGCTCAGCATTCTGGGCCCGCAAATCTTCCTTAAAATCCTGTTCGATCATGTGGACTAATTGCATTTTATACCCTTCGTACGGAGTACCAACACCTTTATCCAAGAGCATGATTACATCCTTGCGATTGTTCTGAATTAAAAAAGTCAGAGACATTGCTGTATGCGAAATAAATTGACTGACAAAATCTGCGTCCCGAAAATTTTTCCCGGCCTCATAATTAAAAAAATCCATCATCAGTTTATTCATGCGCTGGTGAACGGGTTCCACGATGGTGACAAACAGATCTTCTTTCCCCTTAAAATAGGTATAAAAATTTCCCAGACTGATACCTGCCCGCCTGGCAATATCACGGACGGTTGCTTTTACAAACCCTTTAGCCAAAAACTCTTTACGTCCAGCGACAATAATCTTCATTTCGATTTCTTGTTTCAACTGTTGCATGACAACTCGACAACTCCATAAGTGAACAGGCGTTCGCCAATACTGCCATGCCCAAAGCCAATTGTCAAGACACTTTTTCCTCATTTTCCAGATTGACAATATCCGCCGGATCTGTTCTATTAACAATCGGAATTATAAAAAAAGGAGTGGCTGATGACATGTAAAAATCAATCGATCATTGTGTACGGAGGTACGGGCTATTACGGCCGAAAGGTAGTTCAAAAGCTTATTCTTAAAGGACAAGCTGTCAAAGTTTTAAGCCGTGACTGGGCCAAAGCCAAAAAAATTTTGGGAGAAGAAGTTGAAATAGTTGAAGGCGATGTTACAGATCGAAACACCATAATAAAATCCCTTGAAAACGTCCGGGCGATCATTATCTGTCTATCGGCGATGAGTTCCCAACTGATCCGAAAGATGAAAGAAATAGAGCGGGACGCAGTGCTGAATATCATGGAAGAAGCCCAGAAGCTTAATATTTCACGCTTACTTTACATGTCAGGGTATGAGATGCGTGCCCAGTTGCTGCGTGAATTGAAAATCCCTGAATTCGGTGCCATTAAAATTGAGATCGAAACGGCCATTCAACAATCGGATTTCAATTGGACCATCTTGGGTGACTCGCCGGCTTTTGAGATATTTTTTGCCTTCTTAAGAAACAATAAAATGATTGTTCCCGGGGGTGGGTGGCAAGCAATCCCATGCATTTCATCTGAAGATGTCGGGGAAATCACAGCTCAGGCCGCCTTACGGGATGATTTAAAAGCAAAACGGATAAAATTAACCGGACCAGAGGCCTTTACTTTTCCACAGGCAGCCGCACGAATAGCTAAGGCCACCGGCAAAACCATTAAGCATATGGGCATACCACTTACCATCGTAAATATCGTCTCGGCTTTGCTTTGGCCCATTAATCCCTTTCCCAGATTTTTATACAAAAGCCTGAAACTATTGAATAATTTCCCTGCTGATTTGGCCCAGAAGGTACCTCAAGAACACCAGATCCTGCGTGAACTGTTCACCTATGAACCCGTCACCCTGGAAATGGAGGCGTTCATCAGATTGAAGCAGGCTAGTCCTTTATGTACCTGACCACCATGAAGTTGTCCTTATCATTACGGTCCAGTAGAAAACCGTCGGGGTCAATGGCCACTGCGTCCGGCTGTTCATCGAGCTGAACTGTATAAACCCCTTCCTCGGCCTTGAGCTGTACCTGTTCACGCTTCAGCAGCTTGCCACTTTTATCGTAGACGGCAAAAAAGACCCAATCGGACGGGGTGACGGATTCTTCACGACCTTGAGCATCACACCGTTTTTTTATAAATGTATAGGCCAGCCGCATCAGGTAACGTCCATCGGCCGTTCGGCTGACATGTGCCTCTTTGGCCCGGCAATCATAAATGATGATCGAACGGAACCAGTCGTCTAGCAGGTATCGATGAGAAAGCGGCGTCACCTGTTGCAGAGCCAGGAGAAAATCTTCGGCCAGGGCGTAAGGGGGTTCTTTTTCGGCCCAGATTCTCAGATAATCCCTCAAGGCCTGATTGACGGTATCTTCCCCCAGATACCCGGCCAGGGCACGCATGACCCCATAGCCTTTCTGATATGACAGCACATCATTACTGTCGATGACCTGATTCAAGGGGGTCTCCAGGACATCGCCCTGGCCACGTCCACGAAAATAGAGCCCCGCTTCCTGGCTGGCATAGAGCCGTTCTGCTTGCGGCAGGTAACGGCGTTTGACCAACATAAAAGCCCCGTATTGGGCCAGTGATTCGGTCATCATGAACAGCCCCTTGGCCCGGGCCCCCAGGATCTGATGGGCCCACCACTGATGAGCCAGCTCATGGGCCACCACGCGATAGACCCCCTCCACCCGCTCCTGACCGGGATAGTGGGCGATAAACTCATGCCCTTCAGAGAAGGGGATAAGGCCAGGGAAGCCTTCGGCAAAGACTTCATAACGCGGGAATTCGACGATGCGCAGATGGGAATAGGCATAAGGGCTGAACTCCTGACTGAACACCTCCAGCGAGTCCCGAGCCGCCTGCAGCATCAAGTCGACGTTCCAGGGGTGCCCCGGGTGATGGTAGACACTGATCTGCCGCCCCTGCCATGGAATGCTTTTCACTTCATACCGGCCGGACAGAACCGGAAAATAGTACCAAATCGGCTTTGCGCAGCGATAATGGTAATAATTGCGGCCATTTTCCTGGCGGCTGGCGATCAAATCGCCGATGGTGAGGGCCGTCTGGTCTGCGCTAGTGCTGATCCGGGCCTCAAAATCGATGCGATGGGCATGCCGGTTGAGAAGATTGTGTTCCCGCACCCCGGGTGATTCGGCATCCGGCCACAGGGTTTGAGGGCCCAGGCCAAAGCGCCGACGCCGCTCCTGGCCGGTCAACTCACGCTGATAATCGCTGTCATAGCCGATGGCCGGTACCAGGTGCTGGTTTGTTAAGAAGGTGCCATTGGGCATGAGGCGGGTCTCTTCGCCCTGGTCTTTAAAACCAGACTCCTGCCAATGGAGGGTGAAATTCAAACGACATTGCTCTCCGGGACGTAAGGGAGTATCCAGATGAAAGATATTGACCCGGGTCTGCGGATCCTCTTCAAGCACTTTCCCGGCCCGATCAAGGGCATATTCAACGGTCTGGGGCGCTTGGGGCATTTGCACAAACACTTCGGCAATCGCTTGGCTGCTCTGGTTTTGCAGGTTCAGGTGGCCACGGCTGCTGACTCGTCTCTGCTCTGGATAGAGATCCACCTGGAGAGAAACGGCGGTGATGATGGGCTGTATCCGTTCACCCCATTCCCGCCACCGCTGTTCATACCGGACCTGTTTGCCGAGTACGACCCCCTCGGGTTCATACCGATTGACCATGAGGGTCTCATAGGTGATATAGGCGCCACTGCCCAGCCAGGAGAGCAGGCCCAATATCATGAAGACCCTGACACGGCCTGAAAACCGTCCGGCCATGATACGCAGACGGTTGCCCAGGCCCTGTTCATGCCCCCGTACCCACAAGAGAAGGCTCAAACCGATCAGCACCCAGGCAAATAATCCCCAATAGAGCGTGTAATGAAGGATCCCCTGCCAGAAGGGGCCCAGGCCGTTCATATCGGAAAGGGTGACCGGAGGTGCTTTGGCAAAGAGAATAAGATGGTGTTTGAAGCCCAGCAGTTCCATCCCCTCATCCGCCAGCAGCAGAAAAAGAATATACGCCGGCCAGCGATGGTTGAGTGCCACCTGCAGGAAAAAAGCCATGGTCGCCATGATACAGAACATGGGAAATTGCCTTCCCAGCAGCTCTGCGGCAGCCAATCCGATTTCAAAGCGGCTGTACCCTTTGAACACCTGAATCAGGACCCCCAGCCCGCCTGTCAGAAGAACAGTGGCCAGCAGGACACTCCACATGGCCAGTAAACGGGGGAAAAGCAAGCGCCAATCGCTGACCGGCAGGGCGTCGATGAGTTCCTGACTCTGGCAATCGCGATCAAACCAGATCAGAAAACCGGCCATGGTACAGATGAGAAACAGGACCGTGGTAAAGAGAGGGAAGCTGATGCTTTCCAGTAGCAATGAGGTTACGGGATAGGCCTGGGTCAATGAGCGCTGAATGCCGACGTTGAACCCGCCCGTCAGCAGGATCCAGGCAAAACCCAAAGCACCGATTATCCAGAAAGATTTCTGGCCCATAATGGCCCGCAGATGCAGACGGACCTCCAGCAACAGGGGGTGGGACAAAAAAAGACCGGATCCGTTTATATCCTTCTTTTCTTGGTTTCTTTTCACCTTTTGCCCAGGTCTTTTGCCCTCAGCCAGAATCATTTTGAACCGTTTGTATACCCTCCACAGAACGATCAGGGCCAAGCCCAGCCATAACACACGATTCCACAGGAAACCGCCGCTAAGGGGAACCGCCGGGGAATTTTTTTCAAGCAGGTCCATTTCCCCCGCCGAACAATAAAGGCCAAAACTCCGGAAGGGTCCATCCACCCAGGCAGCAAAAAAATGCGGGCGGGGGGGCGGACCATGGAGG
>Ga0105099_10000674_pt1 | contig 22732 bp, 21 predicted proteins | sample PPLLak3cmMay2015_2_FD_79138 | JGI IMG/M metagenome (GOLD analysis project Ga0105099, IMG submission 79138) | Freshwater sediment microbial communities from Prairie Pothole Lake near Jamestown, North Dakota, USA - PPLs Lake P8 Core (1) Depth... | ecosystem: Environmental > Aquatic > Freshwater >... | reverse complement strand
TCAGATCCAGGGCCGTATCGGTTACCCAACGGTTGCCTGCGGCATCCAGGTCACCGGGATACGGATGCCTGGCCTGCACTCCCCGCACCATCCCATGGAGCGGGGAATTGTCCTGCACCGCGTCACCACTCCTCAGATCGAAAGCCTTCTGCCATTCACGGGCGTCAATAATCGCGACACTCATCAACTCACCTCTCCTGATTTCCAAGAATTTTCCACTTCTCCCAACAGCCTGATCTCGCGGCCGCAAACCGGGCAGCCTTTGCCGAGGCAATGAAACGCCTTCAGCCGGTCGCCGCCGCAGCCGAGGCTGAAGCGCTCCACCACCGGCACGCCGCAGCCGGGACAGAGAGTGTTGACCCACTCGGAACCGACGAAGTTATGAAAATAGAGGTTGGGAAGGTTCGAGCGGAATGATTCAAGCGCAGCGGCAATGGCCTCGATGTCGGGATAACGGGCTTCCTTCAGTTCGTCCTCGGGAAGCAAACGGAAGACATGCCAGGGAATTTCCGGGTCCACTTCCGCCAGGAAGCTGGCCATTTCTCCCAGTTCAACATCATTAACCGACTCGATGATCGGTGTCGTTACCTCCACATGGCTGGTGGCGGCCAGTCGGCGGATGTTGCGCAGGATCGGCTCAACGGAAGGGATGCCGATGAAATCGTGATTGAAGGCAGGGGACAATCCCTTCAGGCCGATGTTGAAAAAGGAAAAAATCGATGCGAGCAGCTCCGTCGACTCTTCAGTCGTATAGGCATTGGTGAGACAGCCCAGGGAAATACCTTCGGCTCGTGCCGCCTCGGCAAGTTCCAGCAGTGAAGGAAAAGACATGGCCGGCTCGTTGACATTGAAAACGATGCTGCCGCAACCCATCTGCCTGGCCTTGCGCACCACCTCGGCAGGGGAAAGTCGCAACATTCTCTCCTCCACCATGGTCGGGTCCTCCTTGGCGATAAAGGCATTGGAACAGTAGCGGCAGCTGAAATTGCAGCCCATAGTGCCGATCACCAAGGCCCTGCTGCCGGGCCGGACGTGGTAAAAAGGAATCGACTCGATGCGGGACGGTATGCAGCTTGACCAGCGATGAGGAAAGCGCTCCCGGATCACACCCCCCGCTTCCTCGTACATGCGGCAGACACCTGGCTTGCCGCCACTCAGATCGCAGCGCCATTCACAGAAATTGCATTGCATAGACACCTCCTAACCAGCAGAATTCCTCGGCACCACCACATGGTTCCCGGATACTGTCTTCTCCACCATAATCTCCTCCCCGAACACCTCGTGCAGATGGACCTCATCCAGCAGCAGCTCCGTCGGCCCCGCTGCCACCACCCTGCCATCCTTCAGCATCACCACATCATCGGAGTAGTTGAGGGCCAGGTTCGGGTCATGGAGGGTGATCAAGGCGGTCACTCCCCGCTCCTTGACGAAGCGACGCATCAGGCCCATCATCCGGTGCTGGTTCGGGAAATCCAGATGGGCATTCGGTTCGTCCAGCAGCATGACCGGCGAGTCTTGGTGCAGAGCCCTGGCCAGCATGATCAGCTGCTTCTGCCCGCCAGAAAGGCAGTTGAACGGCCTGTCTACCAGGTCGATCACACCAACCTCAGCACAGATTTCTTCTGCCCGCTGTTTCTCTTTCCGGCAGGGAGCACTCCAGGATTTGATGCGCGAGACTCCACCCATCAGCACTATCTCCAAACAGGTAAACTGAAACGGCGAATAGTTCCCTTGGGGGACCAGACTGATCAGGCGGGCAATCTCGACCCTTTTCATCGCTAGAATCTCCCGGTCGGAAACAAAAACACTACCCTTTGAAGGTTTGAGAATTCCGTTGATGCAGCGCATGAGAGTGGTTTTGCCTGACGCGTTGCGCCCGATCAGGGCACAGATCCGCCCGGATTCGATTTCCAGGGAAATATCATGGAGAACCGGCGCCTTTCCATAACCCGCTGTCAATGACTCAACCCGGACTGACATCAAGTGCCTCATTCTTACTTCGGTGAATCACCAGATAGCCGAGAAACGGTGCGCCCAGGATCGAGGTAATGATACTGATGGGAATTTCGGACGAAGAGATCGTCCTGGCAACGGTATCCATTACCAGGAGAAAACCGCCACCGAGAAAAGCCGCGGTCGGGATGAGCCGCCGGTGCTCCGTGCCCACCAGGTAACGGGCGATGTGCGGCACAATCAGACCCACCCAGCTGATATTGCCGACCGCGGCCACCGACGAAGCCACGATCAGGGTGCTGGTCCCGAGATAAAACAACCGCCAGCGAAACACATCGACACCAAGGGAAAGGGCTTCCTCTTCGTTGTGGGTCATGATGTTGAGGCGCCAACCAAACAGGGAGAGGAGCGCGGAACCTATCACCACCACGGGCAGGGTCGCCTGGACCTTGGCCCACGAAGCAACATGGAAGCTGCCCATGATCCAGAAGACGATCTTGGCAAGCTGATCATAAGGATCTGCCAGGTACATCAGGATGGATACTCCTGCCTGGAAGACGGCCGAAACCACGATTCCCGAGATAACCAGAACCGAGGTGGAGCGGTCCCAACTGCGATTGGCAAGGAAATAGGCGATGGAAACGGCAAAGACACCGAAAAGAAAGGCGAACCCCTGCACTCCGACTACGAAGGTGGTAAAAAACATGATGGCCAGAGCTGCGCCGAAACTGGACCCGGCGGTCACACCCAAGATATCGGGAGCAGCCAGAGGGTTGCGGAACAATGCCTGAAAAACCACTCCGGCAATGGAAAGGCCGCTGCCCACAGCAATGCTCAACAGGATCCGCGGCACCCGGATATTCCAGAAGACCATCTGCATCTCGGGAGGAACCTGCCCGTCAAAACCAAGACTGGAAAGGGCAAGAGGCAACAGGTCACCGAGCCCGATCGGGTAGCGCCCTGTAGCCAATGCCCACAGCAAAGCGATTCCAAAGGCGATGAAACTGAATATGATGTAGGTTTTTTTCATGGATTGGTGAGCCTGCGCAGGGAGACATTCATAGCCTTCCTCCCATGTCGCTAAAGGAATAGCCGAGATATTTACGGTAGAACTCATTGGCGACCTTCATCATATCAACATCCTGGAACCGCTCGGGATAGAGTGTTTTCGCCGTCCAGACCAGGCCGAGGATACAATGGGGAGCGGGATAATCCCACCAGCCGATATTCGAGGGAAAAACATAGACCCTCCGGCTTTTAACGGCACTGACAGTCTTGAACTGCTGATTGCCGAACAGCGCTTCTGCACCATAGGAATCAAGGCTCGAACCGAGGAAGATGACTTCCGGGTTCCAGGCCGCAATCTGCTCAGGAGAAACGGACGCCCAGAAGCCGGTAAGCGAAGATGCCACATTCCGACCGCCGGCCGTTTCCAGCAGGGTGTTCTGGAGCATCTGGCCGGTCGCGGCGGAATAAATATTCTTCGGACCGGTAAACATAACCTTCAGGCGCTTTTCGGGAGGAATCGACGCGGTTCGCTCTTTGACCAGGCCGTAGAGCATCCGGCAGTCGGCAATGTATTCCTCGCCCCGCTGCTCGCGGCCGAGCGCTTTTGCCACCAGCCGGACACCGGCGTAACTCTCCTCAAGGGTTTCACCTCTGATGGCAATTACCCTGATACCCGCATCTTCCAGCTGCTCCAGATCGGAAGGATCGAAGGAAGTGTAGGCGATGGCGATGTCCGGCCTGAGGGCGATTAATTCTTCGTAATTGAGATCGTGCCCCTGGATCAGTTTCGGTTTGGCGGCAAAGGATGGATTCACCTTCGCCATTGCCTGATTTTCGCGATGATAGAGTGCCTGGTCCACCAGCAACTCCTGGGCGCCAAGGGCAAAGACAACCTTGCCGCCGAAGTGATGGAGTGCCGCAATCCTGCGGATGTTCTTCGGAACAATTACGGTTCTCCCGAGCTGGTCGACAACGGTGATTGTTTCCCCTTCACGCCCTTCCCTGTCGGCTTGGCAACCGCACACGGCAAGTACGGCACTGATGAAAAAGACCAAGCAAAGGAAACGGGGACGATTTCTCTTCAGTAGGTACATAGATCCTCTTGGCTTGTTACATGAGCAGACCTGCCAGGTTTTCAAAACCTGGCAGGTCTCGAATGAATACATGGAAAGAACTGTGCTGAGGCGGGATACTCCCGACCCTGAGCCATGATAAAGCAATATTGATATAGCTATAGCGACATTCAATTATATCGCTATTTACTTCTTGACATAGCGTATTTGTTCATGTCAAGTATTAATTAAATTCGGCCAGCCAGGCAGGCCCGTGAATTTTTCCCGGACCGCCGGAAAAGGAGAAAATTCCTGTGCATGTGACGGATGGCCACGAGGTTCTGCACAGTCTAACGCCTCCAACGGTCATTTCTGTCTGCGCGGCGCCTACTACGAAACGCTGGAGAACTGCCCATGAAACTTGTAGATGCCCTACTGGAAAGCGTTTCCGGAGTCGAGGCACAAGCAACCCAAGTACTGATCGGACTCCACTGGATCGCGGTGCAGAGCCGATACACCGGCATGGCCCATGTCTTTCGCGGCAGGGAAGGCTTCGAGCTCTCTGACGCCGGTGCGATCGAGGGAAAAGAGATCCTTGAGATTGCCGCGAGGCTGAAAAGCTGGGAGCCTGTGGAAGCCGGACTCGGGCTGGCGGCACTTTCCTCGCTGATTGACCCACGGGGAGAAAACGTCAACGTCTTTGACTATATTATGAGCTGCGCACCGGGCAAAACGGTGACCTGCATCGGCAGGTTCCCTTTCTACGAGCGCCTGGCCGGGGCGGCGGCACGCTCGTATCTGCTCGAAATTAATCCGCAAGACGACGAACTGCCGGCATTCGCTGCTGAAGAGGTCATCCCGGAATCCGACCTGGTCATCATCACCGGGACAACCCTGATCAACAAAACCCTCGAGCGACTCCTGGAACTGTCCCGCAACAGCATTGCCATCGTCCTCGGCCCCAGCACCCCCATGAGTGACGTACTGTTCGACTTCGGCGCCTCGGTCATCGCGGGCGTCAGGGTGGTGGACCAGGAGCAGCTTTCCCGGAGTGTCGCGCAGGGGGTTAAATTCTACAACAAGCTTGCAGGCATCGAACCGGTAACACGGTTCAGGAAATAGAAGGAGTCAGCTATGGAAACCAACAGACATATCAGGAAAATACTCATTTTTTTCGCTTTGGTTGCGATTATTGCATTCGTCCTCGCCATGCTGAGGAACGAAAAGACCGCAACGTCCGGTAAAACGCGCTGGATTACCGATATGACCGGGAAAAAGGTCCAGGTCCCCGATCCGCTCACCCGGGTCGCCCTGTTTGGCGGCCCAACGGGACAGATCGCCTATATCCTCGGGGCACGCGATCAGCTCTGTGCCGTTACCAATACCCTGAAGAACTCCGAACTCGTGCTGGCCTTCGACCCGTCCATCAAAGAACTACCCGGCCCGAGAAGCACCAGCGGTCACATCAATGTCGAAGCACTGCTCATCTCCCGGCCGCAACTGGTGATCGCCGGAAAACTCGACGGTTCCATCGTGCGAAAAAAAACCGGCATCCCGGTCGCTTTTACCGTAAGCACGATGAATCATGACATCAACCTGCTCAAAAATGAGATCCGTTTTTATGCTGCAGTCTTCGGCAAAGAGGCACGAGGGGAAAAATATATCGCCTACCTGGAAAAAACCCTCGCCTTCGTCAAATCACGAACCGATTCGATCCCCGTCGAGAAGCGGAAAAAGGTCTTTAACGGCTACGGGCCCAAACATCTGGTGACCCTGGGCGGAGACACCTTCATGCATGAACGCATCACCACCGCGGGCTGCAGCGATGCCACCTCCGACGTCAGCACGGCAGGGGTAAAGGAAGGCCTCCACTCCGGACTCTCGGAGATGTCGATGGAAAAGGTCCTCGGCTGGAATCCGGACATCCTGGTGATCGATTCGGGAACCGCAGAAGAGGTCTATCGCGATCCACGCTGGAAAACCGTTACAGCGATCCAGAACCGCCAGGTATTCAAACAGCCGGTCGGTGTCTTCATCTGGGATCGTCCCACTGCCGAGGCGGCGGTACTTTATCCGCTCTGGTTGGCCAAAACAGCCTATCCGGAGCTTTTCGCGGATGTTGACATGGTCAAGGAAGTAAAGAAGTTTTACGGTGAAATCATGTCCTTCAACCTGAGCGACGCCCAGACGCACGCACTCCTGAACGGCGATTTCGGGATCACTTTCGCCGCAACAGAAGGAAAAAGGTAAGCGCTGCCCATGCATTTCGCGGAGAATAAAAGCGGCTTCGCTGCCAATCCGGGCAGGCTCCTCTTCATCCTGACACTTCTCCTGGTGGCGGTCGCCACCAGCTCGCTGATGCTCGGGCAGATTTACATCCCCCCCGAGACGATTTTTAAAATTTTCGCGTCCGTGGTCCTGCCGGTCAAGCAGACCTGGTCCCCAACCCTCGAATCGATCCTTTTCGATGTTCGCGTGCCGCGGCTCATGGCCGGTATTCTGGTGGGCGCCGGGCTGTCCATCTCCGGGGCGGCATTCCAGGGACTGTTCCGCAACCCGCTGGTCTCGCCGCATATCCTCGGCGTCTCATCCGGTGCCGGGCTCGGCGCGGCCGTGGCGATCCTCTATTTCGGCAACATCCTCGCCATCCAGGTCTGTTCCTTCGGCGGCGGCCTGCTCGCGGTGTTCATGACCTATTCCCTGAGCAGGGTCTACCGGACCACGCCGGTATTGATGCTGGTACTCTCGGGAATCATCGTCGGCTCGCTCTTCTCCGCCGCCACATCGCTGATCAAGTACATCGCCGACCCGGTGAACGATATGCCATCCATCGTCTTCTGGCTGCTCGGCTCCCTCAACAACGCCTCAAACCGGGACATGACTGTTGTCGGTCCGATCATCGTCCTCGGCATCAGCGTACTGCTCCTTATTCGCTGGCGGATCAACCTGCTGGCCATGGGCGAAGAGGATGCACGGGCCCTTGGTGTCGATACCGGGCGAATCAGGGCCACCGTGATCCTCTGCGCTACCATGATCTCCGCCGCGGCTGTCTCCATCGGCGGCATCATCGGCTGGATCGGGTTGGTGATCCCGCACATCGGCAGGCTTCTCGCCGGACCGGACAACAAGACACTCCTCCCGGTTACCGTCCTGGTAGGAGCCTCATACCTGGTTGCCGTGGATACCATCGCCAGGACGGCCATGGAAATGGAGATCCCGATCGGTATCCTCACCGCGCTGGTGGGTGCTCCCATTTTCGCCTACCTGCTGCGTAAAAACCGGTCGGGGTGGTAACCATGAGTGCTCTTCTCTCGGTACAGAACCTGGCCTTCAGTTATCCCGGCGTCCCGGCCTGCCCCATCTTTCGCGAGGTCTCCTTTTCGGTCAACCCGAGTGATGTCTTCTGCCTGCTGGGCCCCAACGGCACCGGAAAGTCCACTCTCCTCAAGTGCGTGTCCAATGTCCTCCAGGGCTGGCACGGCACCATCCTGCTCGGCAACAAGGACATCTCCCACCTGAGGCCGGCCGAAGTGGCCAAGGGAATTGCCTATGTCCCGCAGAACCAGGTGTCGGCCTTTCCCTTCCTCGTTCATGACATCGTGGTCATGGGCCGGGCACCTCATCTCAACGTGTTCTCCTCGCCAACCCGGCGGGACCGGGAGATTGCCCGCACGGCCATGGAAACGGTTGGAATACTCCACCTTGCCGAGCGCCCCTGTACCATGCTCAGCGGCGGCGAGTGGCAGCTCACCCTCATTGCGCGGGCCCTGGCCCAGGAACCGAGAATCATGATCCTGGATGAGCCCACCTCCCACCTCGACATGGGCAACCAGGTACGGATTCTCCGGGTGATCCGCTCCCTGGCCGAAAAGGGTCTCGGTATCGTCATGGCCTCCCATTTCCCCGATCACGCCTTCGTCGCTGCCACAGAAGCGGCAATCCTCGACGACGGCCTGATGATCCGCAAAGGGCCGCCTGATGAGGTCATCACCGAGGAGAACCTGGGGAAGGCCTATGGCATCGAGGTCAAGGTGCTGCAGGTGGGTGAAGGGGTGAATCGCAAGGCCTGCTTTCCTTCACTGAAAGATTTTACAGCCGCCGCTCCCGATCGGTAGAAGTTGCTCGAGGAATACAATAGATTACATTTTTTGCTATTTCAGCCAGGTGCCACCTGTCTTTCGCTACAAGGAGATTCTCGCTATGAAAAGCCGTCTCGGAATTGTATTCACCGTATTTCTTATCACTCTAATTGCAGCACCCGCCTCTTCTCCGGCACTTACCATCGGCGGCGCGGTCCGGCAGCCACTCAACCTCGGCAATGATGACCTGGCACGTTTCGACAGTGTAACGGTCAGGCTCAACGACCTGACTCGGGACAAACACTTCAAGGGCGTCTTTATGTTTCGGGGTGTGCCGCTACGGGACCTGCTGGAGCTTGCAGCAGTAGCAAAGGACGGCCCTGGCTTCGGAAAGTCCACGGATCTGGCGATCGTGGTTCGGAACCGGGAGGGGAAGAGAACCGTTCTCTCTTGGGGAGAGGTGTTCTACAAGAATCCGTCGAATGTGGTAATCGCCTATGCCGCCACCCCGGTGATCCCCCATCACCAGGACAGCTGCGTGAAGTGCCACCCGACAAGCCTTTATCAGCCGGTGCTCGACGTGCTCAAGAGGGAGATATCCTATCCGAAACTGATTCTGTCGAACGATTTCTATGCGGATCGCTGCCTGGAGGACATCGTCAGCATCGAAGTGATTGACATCAAGGCGGACAGTGCGAAAAAAAACCCTGAAGCAAGCAGCACGGGCAGCTTCACCATCACGGATATCACGGGTAAAAGTATTGAGGTTTCTTCCCTGTCAGGATTATCTTCGATACCAGTGACATTCAAGGAATTCGGCGACGGCCGGGGCTTCCACGGAGTCAGGCACTACAGCGGGGCGCCTTTACGCGATATGCTGCAAAAAGGCGACGGTCTCAAGGAACTGGACCGGGTCCTGCTGCTCACCTCGAAAGACGGCTACCGCGCAGCTTTTTCCTTCGGCGAGGTGTTCCTGGACCCGCTCGGGGAACGACTGGTAGTTACCGAGGAGAAGGGTTCTTCTCCCGGAGAAAAGACCTTCACCCTCGTGCCACCGGATGACCTGGCCGCCGACCGGATGCTCAAAACCATCGACACGATCGAAATACTTTCCCTGAAGGAAGAGCCCAAGGTCTATGTCATCAGTACCGGTTGTGCCGACCCGAACCTGATAACCCTGGAAGCGATTTCCGCCATGGGCAAGGCTGATGCCTTTATCGCCTCGAAGGAAACCATGGAAAAGTTTGCCCGCTACCTGGCAGGCAAACCGCTCCTCTTCGATCCGATGAGTAATTTCGAACCGCGGTTCCGCAAAATACATCCCCAGCTTTCCCCGGCAGAGCTGAAAAAGAAGCTGGAAGCGCAGCGCGCCGCCGACATGAAAAAAATCCGCGACGCCCTGGCCGCCGGCAAGAGTATCGCCCTGCTCGACCAAGGAGACCCGACAGTCTATGGCGGCTGGCAGCACTGGATCGAGCCGGAGGTAGCAGGCCGCTTCGAGGTGGTAACCGGGATCAGCGCGTACAATGCCGCCAATGCCCTGTTTGCAAACCAGAAGGTATTCTCGGGCATCAGCGCCTTTGATAAGGGCAAACAGGACAATCTGCTCTGCAACAAGGGTTCGGCAATTATCAGCGCGCCCTACAGCCTCGCGGCCAATGAAGGCCTGCTGAAAGCGATTGCGGAAAGCGGGGACACCCTGGCCATTTTCATGGGTCTCTCAGACATAGGTATTCTGGAGCCGCTGCTGAAAAAGTACTATCCGCCAGACTCACCGGTTGCCATAGCCTATAAGGCAGGCTCTGCGAAGGAAGCGCGCCTCGTCAGAACTACCCTTGGAGAACTCCGCAGGGTTGTGGAAGCAAATAACGAAAAGCAGGCCGGCATGATTTACCTGGGATCCTGCCTGTCTGGAAAATAACAAAGAATGTGTCCGTCCGCTTTTTGAAACAGAAAAAGGAGAATGATCAATGCGTTGCGAAATAACACCCAGATCTGCCGGCCGCGCGCAGCGTTTCGGGAGCTTTCTGCTCCTGCTGTTTCTCTCGGCACTTGCCGGCTGCGAACATGCACCGGCCCACAACCGCGAGCCGGCAGCAGCATCCTTCGATCTGGGACTCATCGAGAAGCGGATCACCAGGTACGTTCCTGATCCGCGCTATCCAGACGACGCCTTCGTGCTGATTACGGTTCGGGAAGGGCTGCTGGGAGGACGGCAACGGAATGGTGGAATCGGCGCCTGCCTGGTGCAGAAAGCGACCGGCGAGATCGTCGAGCAGGGGCATAACCGCCAGTATGAACCCTACTTTCGCAGCGACCTGCACGCGGAGATGGACCTGCTGAACCGCTACGAGGAGCGGGTGCGGAAAACCAGATCACGGGATCCCAAGGACCCGACCTACCGCAACCCCCGCAACATGGAGGGTCTGGTTCTCTACACCTCGGTTGAGCCCTGCCCCATGTGCCTCGGCCGCATCATCAACGCCGGTGTAAAAGAGGTCTACTATGCCGCACCCGATATCAACGGCGGCATGGCCAGGAGATTCCAGGATCTGCCGCCATCCTGGAAGGCCATGGCCCGGGGGATGATCATCGCCCCGGCACGCTGTTCGCCGGAACTGCAAGAAATTGCCCGGGACCTGTTCCGACCCATGTTCATGCAGGGTCACACGCACAATTAAAGAGATCGGCATCTCAGCCATAAGCCTTCAAACAAGGGCGGGTTTAAAACCCGCCCTTGATCCTGCTTCTATTTCCCATCGGTGAAGACCTCACACCTTCATTATCCCGCTAATGAAAGTACTGAAAAGCTGTCCAGGATTTCTGTTGACAACAAGAGTTTACATGCAAAAATTAGTGCAACAAAAACTGCGTTGCCTTCAACGGCGGCAGTATGGGGTGGGCTTGGCAATAATATCAGAAAGCTGCCATTGGTCGCCAGTTCTGAAAAGTTGGATATATAGAGGATTAAACACATGAGCAAGCGAGGCACACTGCCCGACAAAATCGACCACTTCGAACCGAAGGAACGCAGGGGATTGATCGTAGTCATCACCGGCAACGGCAAGGGCAAAACCACTTCCGCGCTGGGAATGGCACTTCGCGCCTGCGGCCACGGTCTCCGGGTATGCATCATCCAGTTCATGAAGGGCGACCTCTATGCCGGGGAATGGGACGGCATCAAGAAGATCGATTGTGCCATCGAACTGCATGCTACCGGCAAGGGTTTCTGCGGCATCCAGGGCAACCCCTACCCATGGGAGGATCACCGGGCCAACGCCCAGGACGCCGTAGACCTGGTCAACGAGAAAATCGCCTCCGGCTGCCATGACATCATCATCCTCGACGAGATCAACAACGCCCTGAAACTGAAGCTGGTGGACCTGGGGCAGGTCCTGGATATCCTGCGCAACAAGCCGCCGCTCCTGCACCTCATTCTCACCGGCCGCGACGCCCACCCCGAGATAATCGAGCTTGCCGATACGGTCAGTGAAATAAACGAAATCAAGCACGCCTACCGCAAAGGGATCGAGCCCCAGCCGGGAATCGACTACTGAGCATGTACCCAAATAATTCATAGAACACTTCCCGGATTTTTCTTGTCTTACTATTTTCAGGTCATTTTCCTGCGAATGACACGTAAACTGGTGCCATTCGGAATTGATGTATTTTTTACATTGCCGGCAAAATATTTTTCTTGTTTTCATGTCCTGTCATCGCTAAAATTCACCCGTTGCTTTCTCAATGAAAAAGATCCAGTTGAGCTGCCGATGTCTTTCGGCTTGCCCCCCGGAGCAAAGATGCCTGTCGCGCCTGAGTACTTTTTGAATCCCGTGAGTATTGGAAGCAATGCAGTCCAGAAAAATTATTCGACACAACCGCATGGGCGCTTGATTGAGAATATTTATTCGACCGTCACCGATCCTGACGCGTGGTCCGCTGTTCTACGCGAATTGATCGCCAGTACCAACTCGCGTTCGGCCCGCCTGCTGGTGATGGACGCCGCTGCCACGCGCGTCGTCTCAAGTCTCAAAGAAAATCTCGACGACAACTATCATCAGCAATACACCGAGTATTATGTCAATGCCTGCCCCTGGCGTCCGGAGTTACAGCAAAAACCTCCGGGCCGGCTCTACTCGACCTATCTCCACTTCAGTTGCCGCCAGTCTGATTTCCTGCGCAGCGAATTCTACAATGACTGGGCCGGCCCTCAGGATATTCACCACGGTGTTTGCGGCACCATCTTTCAGGACTCCGGCCGGACGGTACAGTTGCTGGTACAGCGCACAGGAGAACAGGGGCACTACACCGAGCAGGAAACGGCCTTTATCAATCATGTCGTGCCTCTTCTGCAGCATGCCTTTCAGCTGTCCGGCCAGGTCTCGGATCGCTGTGCCCGTGCCGAAGTTGTCGCACTGGCGGCCGAAGGCGAAACCCTGCCCTATTTTCTGCTCGATTACTCGCTGCGTGTAATCCATTGCAATCCCGGCGCGGAGGAACTGCTGGGCGTGGAAACGCCCCTGACTTTCCACAACGGGCAGATCGGGGTTTCTGATGAAGTCTGCAACCAGCATCTACAGCGATTGTTGCAGGATTGTCTCGTGGCCGCCGATTCCCGCGCTTTCCATTCCACCGGCGGCAGTCTGGAGGTTCCCCGGTCAAATGGTGCCGGGCTGTACCTGCTGGTGAGACCGATCCATCCGGATATCCCGGCTCTGACCGCCAAGCCGGCAGGATATGTCGTCGTGTACGTGTACGATTCCGAAGCGGGGATTGCCATCGACCCTGAGTGTTTGCGCAGGCTTTACTCTCTGTCCGAGGCGGAAATACGTGTTGCAATGGCGATGCTTGCCACTGCGGATCCAGCGGAAGTGGCAAAGCGCTGTTTTATCAGCCTGCATACCGTGCGATCCCATCTCAAGGCGATCTTCGCCAAAACCGGCACCAAGAGCCAGGCCGACCTGATGAAACGATTGCTTGTCGGTCCTGCCCGGCGGCGCTAGGAGCAATCAACAATGAACATTTCCTCCGACCCGTGCCACTCGCGTACCCTGCTTTCCCATGATGATATTCCCCTGGCCTGCGATTGTCGCGGTGAGGGAGCACCATTGCTGCTGTTCGTTCACGGCTGGACCTGCCGCCGATCGTACTGGTTGCCGCAGCTGCTCCATTTCGGCACGTCCCATAAGGTAGCGGCGCCTGATCTGCCCGGGCATGGCGATTCAGCGGGTGGGGGGCGAAGCCGTTGGGGGGTGGTTCCCTTCGCGCTCGACATCGTCGCCTGTGCGAAAGCCCTGACGGCGAACAAGGTGGTTCTGATCGGGCATTCCATGGGCGGCGCCGTGGCTCTGGAGGCGGCTCGCCTCTTGGGGGACAGCGTGGCCGGGGTGGTGCTGGTGGATACCTTCGTTATCGACTACGGCGGGTTGCCGCCCGAGATCGTGGATGCCATCGCCGTCCCATTCGAAGCCGATTTCCCGAGCGCCATGGCCGCTCTGGTGGCAGGGACCGCCACGGCCGCGACACCGCCCGAACTCCGGGAACGGTTGGTCCGCGAGATGTCCGCCGCCGATCCGGCCTGGGCTCTCCCGGTCTGGCGCGATCTGCTTTCCTGGAGTCCGACGGCCGCTTTCGAGGAACTGCGGGTCCCAATCCACGCTATCAACGGCGCCTTGATTCCTGCTTCCGCCCGGGAACGCTACGCGCCCTTCGTCACCGAGACGATCATCCCCGGCGCCGGTCATTTCCTGCAGATGGAAGATCCGGCCAGTTTCAATCGCGTTCTCCAATCCGTACTGAAACGTCTTCACTGATCAGCCTGCCGCCGCTCCTCCGCTTTTTCCTGTTTTCCTCCTCAGAATCACCCATATGGGTGATTACACCGCTATCGTCCCCTGTTAATCTACCCAGTGATTAATCTCTTTATTATTTTGGGAGGCACAGAAGTGTCGATACAGCCGAACACCGGGCAGTTTGGTGACCCGGACCTGGGCGGTACGGTGCGGCTGGAAGTCGAAGAGACTGCTCTCGATGCCCTCATCGCACCCACGAGTTGAAGACCGGACCGACGGTTCAAGTGAATCAATGGTGATTGAGACAAAGGAGGATTGGATGGCTTACGTCTTTGGTTTCAGGCTTGCTGATGTTGCTTTGAGCGGTTGCGGCAGCAGCTCCTCTAACTTCTCCAGGTGCCTACAAGCGAGAACAAAGGGATGCAGGAAGACGATAGGGGCCGTGCAACGGCTCGCGACATACTCCAGGAGGAATATCATGTGGTTACGTGCATTGTGGACAATTAGTCTCTGCTGCGGCTTGCTTTTGGCTGGCTGCGGCAGCGATTCGAGCTCGGCTCCGTCGGACGCCACTCCCGGGACGGGCTTCCAGCCGCCGGCGGGTTTCGTGGCAATCAACTTTACCATTGACGACACGGCCGACCAGACCTACGACACCGCTGACGGACTGGCCTGGAAGGGGAGTTTCAGTTTCGATCCGGCCAGTCGCATCCTGTCGGTGGATGCCAGTTGGGGAGGCCCTTTCCCCATGCTGTATGACGACGGTCCCTGGGACGATGGCGGTCATGAGCCGGCGGGCGCCATCGCTGGCGACCACGTCTGGGGGGTGACGGTCTGGGTGTCCGCCGCCGCATCGCAGAACTTTGAATATGGCGCCATCAGCGGCTCGGTCGACGGCTCCGACGGCACCTGGATCTGGACCGGCGCCAACGGCACTTTTGCGGTGACCAGCGGTGATAGCACCCCGATTGACGCTGCCGGATTGGTAATCGTCGCGGCCTGGCAGACGGCGCAGGACGTGGCCGCGCAGGGGTTCATGTTCGATGTCGGCGGCAATGCCGCCGGGGATGCGGTGCTGGTCTGGCGCCAGGACGAGACCGCCGGTTCCAGCATCTGGGCGCGGCATTATGCTGTTGCCACGGATACCTGGGGAAACCCGGTGACGCTCAAGGCTCAAGGGCTTGATGTGGATGCGCCGCAGGTGGCGGTGAATGCCGCCGGCGACGCGGCGGCGGTGTGGGTTCAGTTCGAAGCCGGCGGGATGGCCGTCTGGGCGAGCACCTATGATGCCGCAGTCACTACCTGGAGCGCCGCGCAACGGCTCGGCCCCGCGCCGTCGCCCGTGGCCGCACGCCCGCAGGTGGCGATCAATAACGCCGGCGAGGCCATCGCCGTCTGGGAAGAGACGGACGGAACAAGATACAACCTGTGGGTGGCCACCTTTGCCAGCGGCGTCTGGCGCGCGGCGGAGTCGGTCAATGAAGGCATTGGCGACGCGGTGCAGGGGCAGGTGGTCCTGGACGGCACCGGCAAGGCGATTGTGGTGTGGATTCAGGACCCGGTAAATACCTCAATGACCTATCGGATTCATGCCGCCACCTACGATTTCACCAGCGGCTGGACGAGTCCCGAGATGATCGACCCGTTTCCGGTTGCGGCAGCTGTGTGGGATTACGCCTCCTTCGAGCCGGTGAGCGGCATGGATGACGGGGGCAATGCGGTGGTCGCCTGGATGTTGCAGGACTTTAGCCAGGGGCAGAGGAACAACATCTGGACCATCCGCTATGATGCGGCCACGGGTGTTTGGGGCAATGCCGTTGAGATTGATGGCACGGATGACACCTCGTCCCTGCATCAGTTGGCGGTCGGCCCCACGGGTAACGCCGTGGTGGCGTGGCATCAGTTTGACGAGGCGCTGCAGCAGAACCGGGTGGCGGCCAACGGTCTGGATGCGACGTCGGGACAATGGCGTGGGGCGGAACTGCTGGAAGCCGATCCCGCAGTGAAACCTTCGGTCGGAATCGATGGCGCTGGCAATGCCGTTGCTCTTTGGTACCAAAGGAACGGTACCGCCTTTGAACTATGGTCGTCCAACAGACAGGGCACCGCGGGGAGTTGGGAGCAGGCTCAGAGGGTCTCGGCCAGCATCGTATTGCTTGCTGGGGACCGAATCGGAACTGACCCTCAGGTTGTCGTCTTTGGCCCTGACCGGGCCCTGGCCGTCTGGTATTCCAGCGGCATCTGGAGCAGCAGCTTCCGCTAATGGAACCGCCGTAAAGGTTTTTTACGCCAGCCGGCACCCTTTCTGTGCCGGTTGGCCTGCTTAGGTAATCGCCGGCGCCTGAGGCTTGTGGCCGAAGTTCCGGGAACAGTATGTGGAATTCAATTACTTTGATTTGGGCGGAGCTTGCCGGCGCCCCGCTTTCTACCGGGAGAACCTTATCTGTGAAAAAGGGGAACATGATGAAAAACGCGGTCGGGTGGAGGATGAAGGGCTTGAGGCAATTGGTGGTGGCTCAACTGCTGTCAGGGTTTTTGTTGCTGGTGCTGGCTATGCCGGCGGCAGCAGTCGATGCCAACCTGGCACTCAACCAAACGATCATCCCCAGCACCAATGTTCAGCTGGGGGCGCCGGGAAATGTGGTGGATGGCAACTACGCCAGTAATTGGTACAGCTATCAGGGGGGGATGAGCAATTCCATCGAATTTGTTCTCGACCTGGGGGCAGTGGCGGACGTTAGATAGATCCGATTCCAGCCACTGCAGACAAACAACCTCACGGTTGCCTCTTCCCTTGATGGGTCCAGTTAGGTTGAGCGCCATGCGGAAGCGCTGAATTACGACACTCCCGTCGATGTTTTCAGTGACTACGTTATTCGCACTATCACCTTCGATTCCGCGTTCCAGGCACGATATTTCCGGTATCAAGCCACCAACAACTGGGTTGCCTTTATCGGTATTTCCGAGTTTGAGGTTTACGACAGCGTAATCGGATTCGCTGGCGGCGACGGCACCGTTGACAACCCCTGGCAGATTGCAACGGCAAAGCAGTTGGAAGCCGTTCGCGATTCCCTGAGTGGTCACTTCATCCTGATCGCCGACATCGACCTCGATGTAGCACCTTACAACGCTGATGCCGGCTGGGAGCCCATCGGCACCTATTTGGGCTGGGAGAACCCGGCCGACCAGCCCTTCAGCGGCAGTTTTGATGGCGATTCCCATACCATCAGCGGCTTGTTCGTTGACCGACCCTCGCCCGATGGCGTCGGCCTGTTTGGCCATACGGCTGGCGCGACTATCCAGAATCTGCAATTGGGTGACGTGAATGTCACCGGCCGCGCCTACGTCGGTGGACTGGTGGGCTTTGCCGGCACCGGCACCACAATTTCAGCTGTCAGCTCCACGGGCATGGTCGTCGCGGATACCCGCGCAGGCGGCCTGGTGGGGATTGCCTATGATTCGACCATCACCGACTGCCGTTCCGAAAGCACGGCGTCGGCCATCAACGGCACCAACGCCGGTGGGCTGGCGGGACAGATCGAAGGTACGGCCATCAATAACTCTCACGCCACGGGGGACGTATCCGCCACGCAGGATCTGGTCGGTGGTTTGGTGGGCGAAGCACGTTACGCGTCGGCGATATCCGGTTGTTCCGCCACCGGCGCTGTTTCCGGCTTTGGCGACGTGGGAGGCCTGGTCGGGGAGCTTAGCGGAAATGCAACGGTAGCGGATTCCTGGGCCACCGGCGCGGTGGATGGCCACACCTCCTATCGCACCGGCGGGTTGATCGGCCGACTGGACAATGCTTCGACAGTCTCGCGTTCCTTTGCTACTGGCGAAGTCTCCGGAGGGACCCACGTCGGGGGACTGTTGAAGGTGGCGATACCAGCGTAAACAACTGCTATGCCACGGGGCGGGTTACTGGTGCGACGAACATCGGTGGCTTGGTCGGATATCTAAGAACCGAACCCACCCTGGCCAACAGCTATGCCACGGGGGCGGTGATTTCCCTAAACGGCGGTGACGGCGTGGGCGGCCTAGTTGGCCGTAATGATCACCCTGACGGTGGGTCCAATGTCAGCAGCTCTTTTTGGGACATCGACGCCACCGGGCAACCGGCCTCTGCCGGTGGGGCGGGGCGCTCCACCGAGCTGATGCGGCAGCAAGCCACCTTCGCCGACTGGGACTTCCCCGGCCTGTGGAAGATCAATGAAGGCGCTTCCTACCCGTACCTGAACTGGCAGTCTTTCTCCACCCTCGCCCCGGCGCTGCGGGCGCCCGCGAACGACGAGACCGTTGCCGAACTTCGGCCAACCTTAACCTGGCTGCCGTTACAGCACCCCGCCGACCGGGAGGTGGTGGCCTATGAAATCCAGGTCAGCACGACCCCGGATTTCACGGAAGAAGATACGAATAGCTGGATGGTGTGGCTCATTGAGCCTGAATTTTCACGCTTTGGCCTGGCCGCGTTGCTGTTGGTCAGTACCCCCCTGGCCCGCCGCAACAACCGACGGCGGCTGGCGCTGCTGGCGCTCGTCGGCCTCTGCGCCACGCTCCTGGTAAGCGGGTGCGGCGACAGCAGCAGGCCTGCACCCCTTGTTGACGATGAGGAGGCGGCAGCAGCAGTCGTCAGCTTCACGCCGGAAGAGGACCTGGTGCCGGGGACGACCTATTACTGGCGGGTGCGAGCGCTGGATGACCAGAACCAGTGGTCGGCCTGGAGCCAGACTTGGAGCTGGCAGGCGCCGGGGGGAGAGCGCTAGCTCGCGCAAGCCGCTGGATAACAGGGGCGAGTCAGGGAGGCAAACTGGCCCGCCCTTGCGCAAATAATAGGCAGAGCTATTGAAAACGTTGAATTGTACACAACGGGTACAATTTGGAAGTGTTCCTATTTTTCCTTTCAATTACAGAGACCTGCCAGGTTTTCAAAACCTGGCAGGTCTGATCTAATCTCCACCTGTCCATCTTAGTCCTACGACGATACGAATTGCAACTGCACGCCAAGACGGGTCACCTATTGACACTCAGCCGAAGAACCAACGGATTCGGGCAAGAGAGATTGCAACCATTATGTCTCGAGAATGCTTACCCAGATGGACAAAAAAAAACAAGAAATCTACTTTACATCTTTCTACTTGACAGGGAAGCCTGCGTGTCTAAGCGAATAACAGCACTGCAGAGATTATCTTGCGGCATCACTTCATTAACAGACACATCATGGCTTCATGGAGACTATTGGTAACGATATTGACATATTCGATACAAACGACCGTTTTGATAATTATTTTCAATTCGACAACAAAAATTGTATTTGTTACCCTACTTGCTAAATGTAGTAAGCACCTATGAGTAGATAGCTTTTTCGACTCATGGTACCAATAGGAAGCCTTCCTTTGCACGCCCGCGCACTATTTCCTAACTGCGTGGGGATGCTGTCGCTAACTTTTCCAAAAACTTGAACGCTGTCATGCACTGGCTGTCTCATACTGTTGAATATTTCATGGATTAAGGAGGAACATATGGAAGGTTTCAAGAATTTTTTCGCTGGACGTTGGGGCATCATCAGCGTCGGAATTATCATCGGAGTTCTTGCGCCCCTGCTGCAAAAACTGGGGAATCCGGGCAACATGGGTGTGTGTGTGGCCTGTTTCGTACGTGACATCACCGGCGCCGTTGGTCTTCACCGGGCTGACGTGGTGCAGTACGCGCGACCGGAAATCATCGGTTTTGTCATCGGCTCGCTGATCGCCGCCTTTATGTTCAAGGAATTCCGGCCCCGCCTCGGTTCAGCGCCGGTGGTCCGGTTCGTGCTCGGCGCTTTCGCCATGATCGGGGCGCTGGTATTTCTCGGATGTCCCTGGCGTGCGGCGTTGCGTCTTGCCGGCGGTGACGGCACCGCCATCTTCGGCATGCTGGGCCTCATTTTCGGCATCTGGCTTGGCACTCTTTTCCTGAAAAACGGCTATTCCCTCGGCAGAGCCCAGCAGACGCATTTCACGGCAGGGCTCATGCTCCCCATTTTCATGGCGGGACTGCTCTTTCTCACGCTCGTCTATCCGCAGGTCTCAGGGCAGGCAAAAAACGAGATGCTTTTTTACAGCCTGAAGGGCCCAGGCTCAATGCACGCTTCGCTCATTGTATCACTCGGCGTGGGGCTGCTCATCGGATTTCTCGCTCAGCGAAGCCGCTTCTGCACCATGGGGGCCATCCGTGACTTCGTCCTGTTCCGGCAGATGCACCTTCTTTCAGGATTCATCGCCCTAATCGTCACCGCCCTTGTTTTCAACTTTCTGGTCGGTCAGTTCCACCCTGGATTCCAGGGACAGCCCGTTGCCCACACCATGCATATATGGAATTTCGCCGGCATGATGCTGTCCGGTTTGGCCTTTTGCCTTGCCGGTGGATGCCCCGGCCGACAACTTTTCCTGGCGGGTGAAGGAGACGGCGACGCCGCCATCTTCGTGCTGGGCATGGTTTTCGGAGCAGCCTTCAGCCATAATTTCGGCCTGGCCAGTACGCCGAAAGGCGTCGGCCCCTTCGGGATTCAGGCGGTTGTGGTCGGACTGCTGGTGTGCCTGTTTATTGGATTTACCATGAGAAAAAGAATTGCATAGGGAGGAAGCCATGGCTATAACAGTAGATGCTCGCGGGCTCTCGTGCCCCCAACCGGTCCTCATGACAGTGACTGCCATCAAATCGGGCGGATCGGATGAAATCACCATTATGGTGGACAACGAAACCGCAAAGGAAAACGTATGCCGCGCAGCCGTAGGAAAAGGCTGGACGGTCGCGAATATCCGCGATGAGACGGACGGCTGCGGCATAACCATAAAAAAACGATGACAGTTTGGCTCTTTTCGATTTTCTGAAAGGCAGCAAGGGAAAGAAAGCATCCCCTGGCCCAGACGGCCATTGCGACCGGGGGATTCTCCTGTTTGAAAATACCGGCGAGGTCATCCAGGCGGAGACCATTCTGAAACGCGAAGGATGGACAATACGGGTCATGGGCCCGCCGCCGGAAGTCCGACAGGGGTGCGACCTGGTCATCGAGTTCCCCCTCATAGAACAGCTGGATATCATGAGAACACTGGAAGCGGAAAAACTCCCTCCCCTGAGGATAGTGCCCGTGACCAGTCCGCTTCTCCAGCCGGTCGATATTTTTCACGTCAAGGACTTCGGCGAATACCTCATGGTCCGCGCCGCCAACATGAAACTGACCATCGACAAGAAAACAGGCGTCTTCGTCAATATCTCCGGTGGCGGCTGCCCTGACGTACCTTTCCTGGCCGCTTCCATGGTGGGACGGACCATCGCCGATGCGCCAAGCCCTCGCGATATCGGGCACACCCTCTGCGGGTACGCGCTGCAACTCGCCTACGAGGAGGTAAAGCGCCGATGCTCTGCATAGCGGGAACCGTCCCATCCAATGATTTTCCCCTGGTGGAAGGGGTCATTTCGTTCGACGGTAAACGGATGCGCATCGGCACGTTGAACATCGACGTCAACCGTGGGACCCCTGCCCTCCTCGCAGCCGCCGTCAAAGCCTCTGAAGCAATAGGCCGACCGGCACCCTTTGTTTACCTCGTGGGCGATACGGGAACCGGCAAGGGGAGCCATCGACTGTATGCACACATGACCGAAACCCTGCCGGACGTCTCCTTCCAGACCATTACCTTCCATTATCTGCAGCCCATCGTCCACCGGCATGCGCGCTTGCTGGAAGTCCTCAGAAACATGAATCCGAGGCCGCGCCTCATTGCCGACGCTGGATACATGTATATGGCGAAAATGAGCGGCGAGGCCTCCGCCTACGATCTCTTCACCCCCGATGTGGGGGAACTGGCTTTTCTGGCAGATGAAAAGGCGCCCCATCCGTTCTACACCCGGGGGTTCATCCTCCATGAGGACAATCGGGTCCCCGACCTCATCGCGCGTGCCTACCAGCACCGCAATGCTGCCCGCTATCTGCTGGTGAAGGGAAAGGCCGACTACCTGGCCGATGCAAGTGGAATACTGGAAACTGTCGACAGTCCCGTTGAAGAGGCGCTGGAGGCCATCGGCGGAACGGGCGACACGTTAACCGGTCTCGTCTCCGTCCTTGTGGACGCGGGGTACGAAATGCAAGAGGCGGCCGTAGCCGCCATGCGGATCAACCGGCTTGCCGGCAGCTACGCCCGACCGACGCCCGCTACCCAGATACTGGACATCATCGAACACATTCCGCGGGCCTGCCGGGAGGTGTTGGCGGAAAAACCCTTCGCGGACAAACAACAGGAGCACATCGCATGACCAGAAATCCAATCAAACTGACGCAGATGGTGAAAGCGGCCGGTTGAGCCGCGAAGCTGGGCCCGGAGGGCCTGGAAGAAGCCTTGTCCGGCCTGTTCGGCAAACCGGACCCGAATCTGATCGTGGGTCCGGAGACCTCCGATGACGCGGGCGTCTACCGCATCGGAGACGAGTGTGCCCTGGTGGAAACAACGGATATAATCACCCCACTAGTGGACGACCCGTTCCTGTTCGGCGCCATCGCGGCGACCAACGCCCTGTCCGACGTCTTCGCCATGGGAGGCCGACCCGTGACCGCCATGAATCTGGTCTTCTTCCCCAAGTGCAGTATTCCCCCCGAGACGCTGCGGGAGATACTGGCCGGAGGAGCGGAAAAGATCCGCGAAGCCGGGGCGTGCCTGGTGGGCGGACATACCGTAGAAGACGACGAGATAAAATACGGCCTGGCGGTGACCGGTCTGGTCCATCCGGAGCGGGTAGTCCGTAACTCAACGGCCCGGCCGGGGGATATCCTGATCCTCACCAAACCCATCGGCACCGGGATCGTTTCAACCGGGAT
>Ga0105099_10000672_pt1 | contig 22769 bp, 18 predicted proteins | sample PPLLak3cmMay2015_2_FD_79138 | JGI IMG/M metagenome (GOLD analysis project Ga0105099, IMG submission 79138) | Freshwater sediment microbial communities from Prairie Pothole Lake near Jamestown, North Dakota, USA - PPLs Lake P8 Core (1) Depth... | ecosystem: Environmental > Aquatic > Freshwater >... | reverse complement strand
ATGGATTCTGAATCATCTATTTTATTTATCAGGAGAAAGTAATTTCGGGAAAAGACAAAAATGTTGTGTAAACAAAAATTTTAATAACATTGTTTTGTTTTGGTCGTTTGGTGTATTATATTTGACTAGCATTAAAAGACTTATATTAGATGTTTTAAAACCGCATGCCCCGTCTATTATTGAATTAGCAGAGCGGCTAGGTGATCTTCCTGGTATTTCTGGTGTGAATATTTCTCTTGAGGAAGTTGATGCTGAGACAGATAGTGTTAAGATTACAATTGAGGGTACTGATATTTCATATGGGTCTGTTAAAAAAGAGATTTCAGGGTGTGGCGCAGTTATTCATTCAATTGATGGTGTGTCTGCAGGTATGAAACTGGTTGATGAAGTTAATACCCCGCAAGATAGATAAATCGATGAAATAAAATTTATTTACAATGCTTTATAAAAAATATTTTTTTGTGTTTTTTATGCAGGTAAATAGGCAGGTATTTCTACGGTTAAATCTGTGTATAAGATAAGGAAAAACGCAACTTTTATAAATAAGGTAGGTATTTAGGGTGGAATGAGGGTCCGGTGAGGACACGGATACTGAGAGTTCATATAGTTATTAGATATAATTATGAGCTTTCTTGTCGGCTTGCGGTGTAAGTCGATACTGTGGTACCGGAACTATCGTGATTAGAGGAAAATATACAATAAAAGAGATTTAGGAGGAAAATGAGATGAAAGGAAGTAAAATATTATCAACTATAGTAGCAATATCTATTATTTTATCTGCTATTATGGTGTTAAACTATGCAACAGATTTTAAACTTGTAGGAAAAGTTAGTGCGACGACTGCAACCCTGACTAAGGATGGGTCTGAAGGGGCTTGGGCATTATTAACGCCTGGTGAAGTTATAACTCTTGATGTTACTGATAAATCATTAAACGCTACAGAGAGTTATTCTGTTAAAGTGTGGAATAGAACTGCGTGGGCTGATTGTAAAGAAATTAGTAATACTCAGAAGGCTGACAAATTTGGTGATATCGCCGTTAGTTTTTATGTTCCAGGTAGAGCTGAGCTTGGTTTTAATCCATTGATAAATAGTGGAGATACTACTAATGATCTGAGTAGTGGTCAATATAATGTTAGTTTATTTGATAAATACGGTACGCAAGTTACCGGGGTAAATGAAACGATTACTATAGGAAATTACTATTATTTGAAATTCTTTACTAGCAATGGTACAGAAATTGATAGCTTGATATATAATAAATCATATTCTCAACTAAAAATACAAGTTTACAACTGGACAGGTACTACACTTAGTCCTTTAGATAGTGACGATGGTGAATATCTTGACTATAGAGTATACAAGCCAGATGGTGTATTTCATGATGAGCGAATAAATGATGTTAATGGTTATTGGGCTGCTTTGAGTATTTCAAGAGCTAATAACAACCATGGTGGTGGAGTAGGATGTCTTGAAAATGATTTCTGGATAAATGTTACGAATAATGATTATAGGACTCAATATACAAATTTTACATTGCCGACAAAATTAGATTATAGTATTACTACACCTACTTCAGCTGAATGGGGTGACACAATTACAGTTACAGGTTATCTACGTGATGGTCAAGGAGATGAAATAGCACTTTATGATGTAGCTTTATATTCACCAGTTAATGGTGGATATTATCAAGTTGATTCTGATGATACTTCTGATGATGGATACTTTTCACTATCTTGCCCAACCGGATCAGGAACTGGTAAAAATGATTATGCAAGTGCTGGAACTTGGTATGTAGGTACAATAGAGACAGGAGCATATAGAACCAATGAGACAGATATTTTAAATATTGACGATTTCATTCATTATAAATCATTTTCAGTATCTGCAGTCGATGATGTTATTGTTAGCGTTGTAAATACAGATGATTTAATATCTGGGTTTACACAAACAATAAATATAACAGTGAAAAACCATACAAAAATGAAAGAATATGAATATAGAGATATGCAAATTCATGTTACCGGTCTAACTGGTTGGTGGAACGGAATAGAATATGATGCGGACGATATTGTTTTAATCGCAGACGCATGTAATATTACAAAGTATACTGATACCTACGCTTGGTATGAATTTGATTATAGATTTAACCAAACAGGTAAAGCAACAATATGGGTAAGCTGGAAAGGAAATCTTACTTCAATAGCTAAAACAGATTATTTGAATGGAGTAACATCTTATTATAGTAAACAATATGATAACAAGGACGGACCAGACACAGATACAGCTGTAGACCTAATGGCAAATATTACAGGATATACTACAATATCCGTGGAGTCACCAGAGGATATAAACCTTGTAATACCATCAATGGTTGATGCTGTTGCAGTCACGGAAATAGTTGCTGGTGAAAAATATAAAAACAGCACATCTACATTTACATTATACGTGTACGGCGATGATGAAGACACATCAATAAATGCAACTATTAATATTACTGGTTGCGGATTGGATATAACTGTTAATGGAACCGATGTAGCTGGAGAAAATGAATATTTAACTGCAAGAGGTAATGGATGGTACACAATTAAAATCGCTCCTAAATATGGTGGAACATTAACAATAACTGCTACAAATGGCACAGACTCAACAAGTAAAGATTATACAATAGATGGTTTAACAGGTTCTGCATCAACATCTAAAGGTGATGACCTTGAAATATCTGTAGAAACGCCTGAAACAATAACTGTAACCGTTGATGATAGCCCACGTGCAGATGTATTTATTACAATGTTTGATAAAACTTGGACTACTTCAACAGCAATAAATTCTACAACTGGGGATAAAACTGCAGGTAACGGTTTAAATGGAGTATATGAATTCACTCCAGATGATGATACATTTGATAACGTTGGATATCTTGTGGTTGTTGCAGAAGACGGTGGAACATATATGTACGAAATAATTGAAATTGCTCCTATACATGATATTACACTTACATGTATAACTCCTTCTGAAGGTAATCAAACTTTAACAGTAGGTTTAGAGCAAGATATAATTATAGAAGTAACTGATCCAAATGGAGATGCTGTAACTGATATAGATCCAGATTATGCCATTGGTAAACTATATGATGTAGAAAATAATCTGAAACAAACGGTTACTTTTGAAGAAGGCGATGAAGATGGATATTGGCAAATAACTGGAACTGATTCAGTAATGTGGTATGCTGGTGAATTAAGAATAGAATTTAACAATAATACTGATTTAAATGAACATGATGGAACTTTAACTTTAAATGTCGATTACGCAACTATAACATATAGTCCAGATACATTAATTGCGGGTATAGAACTAGAAAATATATCAATTGAAGTATTGGCCGTAGATGCAAATGGAAATGCATTGCCTGAAGATACAACGTTGTACATTAACATAGCCAACATGAGTGGTGCTGCAGATATTACTGTCGCAGATACTGATGTAACCAACTTTAAAATAGATGAAGATGGAAAAGGTGAATTCGAAGTTTCCTGGGTTGGAGATAAAGAAGGATATATTAATGTAACATTGTTAGATTGTTACACAGCAGGAAATACAACTTCAGGAAAAATCGATATCACGTTCCCCGTATTTACAATAAATCCAAGCACCATTTACATAGGTAGATCTAATATTGTAACAATCATTGCAGAAGATGGTGGAGGAGTTGCGATAGAAGGAATAAACCTAACCTTGTTAGGAAATTCAATAACGCAACCTAGTCCTGTAAAAACTGATGCAGATGGTAAAGTAATACTGGAAGTTGAGCCAACTGCTAGTGGAATTGCAAATGTAACAATTGCAAGAAACGTACGCTATGTAGGTGGAGTACTTAACTGGACAGATGCAGTAGTTACAGATTCATATGTAACAATTACCTCGATAAAAGAGCTTACAATAACGGTTTCAAAGTCACCAGTATTCCAGGGTGAAACTTTGACAGTTACAGTAGAATCTGGCGGAGTTGCAGTTAGAGATGTAGATGTAGAATTTATGTCTTTAACTGGAAAGACTGATGCAAGCGGAGAAGTAGACTTTACGGTACCAGATCCTGGTGTTGACTTTGCTAGCGTAGATATTACAGCAACAAAAGATGGATACAGCACTGAAACTAAAGGTATAACAGTTATTAAGAAATACACAATATCAATAGTAACTCCAGATGAAATATGCGCAGGCGAGTCATTCACGGTGACAATAATTGCAAAAGGTCAGCCACTTGCAGGTGCAACAGTAACTCTTGATGGAACAACTGTAAAGACATCTGGTGGAGATGGAAAAGTAACATTTACCGCTGGAGCAGAAGGCACAACTCACACAATTACAGCTACATATGAATCATACACCGCAGGTTCAGCAACAACTGTTGCAGTAGCAAAATGTACACCCGGTTTCGAGCTATTAACACTAATAGTCGCAATTGGAGTAGCATTCATACTACTCAGACGCAGAAAACACAACTAAAGAAGGGAAAACCCTTCTCTAAAATTTTTTTTTAATTTTTTTTATTTTTGTTTTTTTAATAGTTTTTTGATAAAGGTTTTTTAACATTGTTTTTATATCCTATTCTATTTGTTATAAGGTGATCTATATTACAAAAATCTCTGTTGTTCTTCCAACTATAAATGAGGAAAAAGGAATCGGTAAAACAATTGATTCTATAAATAAAGAATATTTTAAGAAAAACAACTGGGATTTAGAAATACTTGTAATCGATGGAGATTCAAAGGATAAAACTCAGGAAATCGCAAAAAGCAAAGGTGCTAAAGTAGTTGTTGATAAACGCAAGGGTTATGGTAGAGCCTATAAAACAGGTTTTTCAAAGGCATCTGGTGATATAATTGTTACAGGTGATGCTGACGCAACTTATCCTTTTGAAAGAGTACATTTGTATATAAAAAAACTTTTAGATGAAAACCTTGATTTTATAACAACAGATAGGTTTGCAGAGCTAGGTCATGGCTCTATGAGCATTAAGCATTATTTTGGAAATTTTGTGCTTGCAATGACACTTAAAATACTTTATTTTGTAAATATTAAAGATTCGCAATCAGGCATGTGGATTTTTAAAAAAAATGCACTTGACTGTATTCAACCTCTTGAGGATTTTAATAATGGTATGGCTTTTTCAGAGGAAATCAAAATTGAGATGTTTAAATCAAAAAAATTAAATTCTGTTGAGATTCCTAGTGCTCTTTATGCTAGGCAGGGTGAAGTAAAACTTGAAAGTTTTAGTGATGGTTGGAGAAATTTTAAATTTTTGTTTATTAAGCGTATAAAGTAATTTGTTTAATTTTTTAATAACTTGTTTTAACCTTTGTTTTTAGTTAAAAATTTATAGTATTTTTTGTATTTCTTTTTGTAGTATTTCTGATATTATCTTTCCGTCTACTTTTCCACGTAGTTCTTTCATTATTATTCCCATTAGTGGTCCTACTGCATTTGTTCCTTTTTGTTTTACAAAATCTATTTTTTCTTGAATTATTTTTTGTGCTATTTTTTCTATTTCCTTTGTATCTGTTGTAGAAAACCCGCAGTTTTGTATCGCTGTATCTAGTGTTGTTTTTGGATTTAATATAAGATATCTTAGAATTATAGGTATTGCCTCTTTTGCATATTTTTCGCCTAAAAGTCCAGAGAAAACATTTGAAAGTGTATCTTCTGTGATAACTGATATGTCGATATTTTCTTTTTCAAGCTCAGAAAATGTGTTTAAAAACGTTCTAATAACAGTATTTTTTAGGCTTGGGTATTTTTTTACTATTCTTTCAAAATCGTTTTCATATCCACTTGATAGTATTTGTTTTGCTTGTTCGTTATTCAACTCATATTGTTTTATGAATCGTTTATGTTTTTCTTCTGGTTTTTCAGGTAGATTTTCGTTTATCTTTTTGATTTTTTCTTTTGTGATTCTTATTGGTTGTACATCTGTCTCAGGATACATTCTTGCTGCACCAGGCATAGGTCTTAGGTATTCTGTTGTATCATCTACAAGTGCTCGTCTAACCTCGTTTGTGACACCCAAAAGCGAGGTTTTTGCTCTTTCTATTACCGTTTTAAGTGTTATATCAACAATTGTTTCTTTTTCAATTGCTATTACAAATGCGTCGTTTTCGTTAGTCTGTATTAGTTTATGTAAATTATTTACTTCTTCTTGTGTAAGCCCATATCCTGGTAGTTCGTCACTATGTATTATTCCGCCTATGCCACAAGCATGTTTTGCATGTACTGCAAATTCTTTACCAAGGCGGGTCTCTTTTTGTTTTAAAAGACCTTTAAAACCTGGTAATTTAATTGCTTTTGCGCAACCGTTCTGTATAAGTTTTTGAACAATATTTGATTTGCAATCCTTTAGATTTTTTGTTATATCTAAAGTCTTAATATTTTCTATATCCTTTATTTTTATACGTTTCTCAAGTGTTTCTTTTATCTGTATAAGTCCTAGTTGTCTTAAAACCTCATTTTCTGCAACCTTTGAAATTGAACTAAGTGATTGTACTCCTTTGATTTCAACGCGTGCTCCACCGGTAACAGATACATTTATGTCCTGGCGTATTGTCCCAAGACCTCTTTTTACTTTACCTGTAGCCCTTAAAAGCAGTCCTATTTTTTCTGCGGTTTGTCTAGCATGAATAGGATCTTTTATATCTGGTTCTGTTGCAATTTCAATAAGTGGTATACCAAGTCTATCTAGTCCATAATTTACAGTTTTTCCTTTTTCCCCAATTTTTCTTGCTGCGTCTTCTTCAAGGGCAATGGTTTGTATACCTACATCATCAATTTTGCCGTTAAGTGCGATAAGCCCTGTTCTTTGAAAACCACTAGTGTTAGAACCATCTATTACAATTTTTCTCATAAAATGAATTTCATCAACTATATCACAGTTTAGAAGAACTGCCATTGTAAGACATGTATTTACTGCCTCAGTGTTTGCATTATGTGGTGGTTCTTCATCTGCTTCTACAAGACATGTTGATTTGTTACTTGCGGTATACAAAAAACAACGGTTTTTTTGTGCTTCTGCAAGTGCTGCGCGATCGACATCCCCTAGTTCACTTTGTGTTGGCCGCAAGAAACGTGTGAAAGAATAATCAATATCTTCTGTTATTTCTGAGATGCAGTTACAAAACAGTTTATGTGTATCGAGTTGTTGATGAATTTCAAGACCTGCTTTAAAACCGATTTTTTTGTAATCCATTTTAATCACAGGATAACAAAGAAAGTATTTTATTCTTACCCTACAACTGCCATTTCATGTTCGATTTTTTTATCTTTGAACCTGTTAAGGCTTAGACTTTCAAGTATTTCTGAGGTTTTACCGTGGGTTATGTATTCACATAATATTTTTGTAACCATTGGTGAAAGCATAAAACCATGACCTGAAAAACCATGACAATGAATAAAACCTTTCAAATCCTTGGTTTGGCCAAGAATAGGTCTTGCATCTGGTGTTACATCATAAAAACCAGTCCAATGTCTAAGCATATTTATATGTTTAAGAACAGGTGCATAACGTGTAAGAGTTTTGCTCATATGCTGTAAAAATGATACTGTGGGAGCTGTTTTATATCCTGGTTTTTGCTCAGGAATAGGTATTCCTCCAACAATTTGGCCTTCATTTTGTTGACTAAAATAAATACCGTCTTTAAAAGATATAACCATTGCGTCAAACAAAGGCTTTAGTCTTTCTGTTGCCATTATTTCTTTTCTAACTGGTTTTGTAGGAATTTTAATGCCAACCATATTACATATTTCTTCTGATGATATCCCTGCAGCGTTTACAACAAAATCTGTTTTAACGCATCCTTTATCTGTAATAACCTCTGAAACTTGTTTATTTTTGGTTTTAATATCAGTTACAGTTGTATGGGTAAAAATATCTGCGCCATGTTTTCTTGCGGCATTTGCATAGGCAAAAGTTGTTTTAAATGGATTTGCATGCCCATCTGTTGGACAAAAAGTTGCAGCAATAGCATTCATACCTTTAATATCAAGAATTGGTACAATTTTAGTAATTTCTTCAATAGATATGATTTTAACAGGTATGCCAAGGGATTTTTGCATTTCAACGTTTTTTTCTGATTGTAAAAGTTCTTCTTTATCATGTACAGCAATTAGATAACCACCCTGACGAAGCTCTATATCTTCACCAAGTTCTTTACTTAGTTTTTCAAATATTTTCACACTTTTCATGGAAAGTTCAGCATTTTCATGGGTAGACCATTGCTGACGGATACCTGCGCCACAGGCACCTGTGGCACCAGATGATAAATATTTTTTTTCAAAAACTACTGTATCTATACCTTTTTTTGCAAGATTATATGCTAGTCCGCAGCCGTTAACACCGCCGCCAACTATTACAACATCTGCTTTCTTTTTCATTTTTCATCACTTGCTAGTGCTCCAAGACTAACAGGTATTACTGGAGGGCGAACCTTTGGAAGGCTTTTAACGCAAACTTTTTTACCAGTTTTTTTCTCTAAAATTTTTTGAACAAGTTGAATGCAAACTCTTCCTTGACAAGGACCCATACCTATACGAAGTTTTTTTCTAAGTTCCTCAAGATCTGTGTAACCTGCATCTATTGCCTTTTCAACATCTTCAAGTGTTAAATCTTCGCATCTGCAAACAATTGTCTTTTTTTTGTTCATAAACTTATACCTTTATGTTTCTAACAATCATTAGAAGTGCTTTTTTAACTTCAATAGTAACAACAAATGTTTTATCTTTTTTTACAACTTTTTTTACAATACCACTACCAACAATTTTACCTGCTCTGTCTAGTGCTTGTATTTTTTTACCAACAACCGGTTCTGGTAAAAACTCGTAAGGAAGTGTGATAAGTGCTTTATCATCTTTACATTTTACTACAAAAATTGCAAGCCCTGGGCATATTCCAACGCATTTACTACATGCTATACATTTATCATAATTCATTTCGGGTAAATCGTTTATATCTTTCATGCTAATTGCGCCAGTTGGACAAGAATCAACACAGGGGTTGCAAGGAATCTTTTGAATGCATTCAAGTATTGCAACTCCTTTTTCAAGTTGTTTTTGAGTAGGAAGTTTTAGAAGTTTTTCGTCAAGTATCCCATCTTTTTCGTAGCTATGCATCATTTTGTCTCCTTTAGTTTTTTGATTTTTTTCTTTGCGACTCTTGCTTTTTCTCCAAATGGTCCTGCTCTTAAATTTTCAAGTTCCTCTATGTATTTTTTCTGTAGTTTTTTTGCATCTTTATTATAGCCTAGTAATAACGCTGCGGATACACCTGCGATTTTACCCTCGATCATAGCTGTTGATGCTTCTTCAATACCTGATGAATCCCCTGCTACAAAAACACCTTTGCAGGTTGTCTGCATAAAATCATCATGTATAGCAACATATCCACCAGCTTCAGATACAAAATCCATTTTTACTCCAACTTGTGAAAGAAGTCTTGTCGAAGGGGTAAGACCAACTGCAAGGCAGACTGTATCACAAATAACTTTTTCTTCAGAGCCGGCAATAGGTTGCCAGTTTTTGTCAAGTTTTACAACTATTGCGCCTTCTACACAGTCTTTACCATAGACTTCTTTTATAGAGTAAGATGTATAAATTGGTACACCACAGCGTCTTAGTTTTGCAGCATGAACATGGTATCCACCGATAGTTGGTGCTGCTTCTACAACACGATCTACATCTATACCTGCTTGAAGAAGTTGATAAGAAACAATTAAACCAACATTTCCAGCTCCAATCATTAAAACTTTTTTACCTGGTTTTACACCAAATACATTCATAAGAGTCTGTACTGCTCCAGCGCCATAAACACCTGGTAAATCATTACCAGCAAAAAGAAGCATGTTTTCCATTGCGCCACAGGCAAAAACCGCGGTTTTACAGTTTACTTCAATTAAAAAACTATCATAATCTTTTCTTTTAACAACCATTAATTTATGCAGGTTTTTTTCTCCTTCATAATAACCAATAACTGTAGAGTTGAGCATAAGAGTTATTTTACCTGTTTTTACAAGTTCATCTATTTCTTTTTTTAAATCATTTGATATAACTATTCCGCGTGTCCCTGCTTTTTCGTTTTGTGAGCCAAAAAATTTATGTGTCTGTTTTATAAGTTGTCCTCCGGCACACATATTTTCATCAATAAGAAGTACACTTGCTCCTTGTTTTGTAGCTTCAATGCTTGCAGAAAGTCCTGCTGGACCGGCACCAACAACTAAAACATCAACGTTTATTGTTTCTTTTGGTTTTTCATTAAATTTTGCAGAGGGTAGTTCACCAAATTTATCTTGCATTTCAACTTTTGCACCTTTTTTTAGTGGAGCAATGCATGTTCTGACATTGGGAATACCATTAACACGCATTAGACAAGATGAGCATTTACCAATTCCACAGAAAAAACCACGCGGTAAATCATATTTTAAACTTCTAGTTAGAATTTTTACTCCTTGGGCATGTAGGGCACTTGCGATGCAATCGTTTTCAAAACCAGTCATTTTTTTATGATTAAAAGTAAAAGAAATTTTTTTTTTGTGTTCAAAGTCAATTATTGGATGATTTTTTATTCTCAGAAACTGCGCCCCACAGCCTGTATATAAGATGTATTTAAAAATTATATTGTTTGGAAAAAAGCAATTATTTTATTTGTACATCTTTAAAATTATGATGACGTTGAGCAAGCTGGCGTATTATTTCTATGTTTTTTCCACCTTTGCCAATGATTTTTGATTTATCACTTATATCTACTTCTACTTTTGCAACAATGTTTTCGCCTTCGCCTTCAAGTGTTATGTTTTTAACATTGTAGGGTTTGCAAAGATTTTTTATAAAGTTTTCTTTATCGTTGCTGTGTTCAATAAATTTAATACTTTTTTTGAAAAGATTTCTTAGTTTTTCAAGGTTTTTTGCTTTAGCACCAATTGCAACTCCTAGCTGACCTTGGTGTACTATAAAAATTAGTTTATCTTCTGTTATAACGCAGTCTAATATATCGGCTTTGGTAATTTTACCTGCCATGTTTATATACTGCATGTTTTCGTTTGATAGTAATATATCTGTCATGTTTAAAGGCCTGAAGTTTTTTTATTGTTTTTTTACTGCTGAAATTATGTTTGAACCGCCATCGTCAAGTACTGCAAATACTGATACTGCAAAGGATTTACCGCATGTATATCCTAATTCTATAGAGTTTGAACTAGAGTTATATACAGGTATCTTTTTTTTGTGTGCAAGATTGTTTATTTCAGTTGAACAAGGACAGTTTTTTGAGATAACTACTAGTTTTGCGCTGTCATCAGTTATGCATTGTTTGGTTTGTTTTGTTCCAACTTTAACTTTTCCTTTTTTCACAGTGTTTTTTAATGTTTTTTCTACATCAACCATTGTTTATTTCACCTTAATTTTTTTTTATTTCTTTTTGCCTCTTTTCATCACAAGTTCTACAGCACCAGTACCAAGGTTCACTGGTTGACCAACAATAATGTTTTCAGCAACACCACCTAGTTTATCGGTTTCTCCGCGGCGCGCAGCTTGTAGTAAATGACTTACTGTTATTTCAAAGGCTGCACGTGATAAAACACTTTCTTTTTCTTTGCTTACTCCATGACGGCCGATAGCTCGTATTGTTCCATCTGCAGTCATTACATCTGCGACAAGCATTATGTGGCGTCTGTCTACATTTAGACCTTGTTCTGAAAGTGTACTATATGCCTCTTCAATTATCATGTTACGTGCTGCTTCAATACCTAGAACTCTTCCAACTGCTTGTATATCATTTGTCGTTGTTCTATATGGATCTACTCCTGTTATTTCAAGTACTTTTTCAAGATTGCTGCCTTCACTATATATAACGTATCCTTCGTTTGGCTCTTTACGTATAATTATACGTTTAATGCCATCGATACCTTTAACTTTTAGATCTTTAAGTGTTTCGTTGATATCAAGTAATTTTTTATAGCTTGGTTCATCAAGTGATACTTTAATTGAATCTTTTTCTATTTTTGCATCTATCCCACGGATTTTTTTAACGCTATCTGCTATTTCATCTATTGAAATGTTTTTGTTGTCCATTGTACTTTTATTTGTTTTTATTTTTATAGTTAGATTAGTAAGATCTGTTTCAATATCTGCGATACTATTAAGTTTTGTAATCTCAATTTGATTTGCTACTTGTTTTGCAAGATCGGAGTTAATTTGATATTCATCACGTAAATAGATATTCATCATAGGCGTACTTGGGATGCTACGTGCATCAACTATTTCTATGAGACGTGGTAGACCTAGTGTAACGTTTATTTCTGCTACTCCTGCGTAGTGAAATGTTCTCATTGTCATCTGAGTACCTGGTTCACCTATGCTTTGTGCCCCAACTATTCCGCATGCTTCAGATGGATCGATAAGGTTTTTGTTATAATGTTCAAAAGATCTATCAATAATTATTTTTAATTTTTTATCAAGTGTTTTATCGTTTAAAACTTTTACAATTATTTCATCAATTACTGAACCTGGTAGAAAACGATCATCTAGTACTTTTTGAATTTCAGTTCTAAGTTTCTGATATTCTTGAGGTTCCTCTTTTTTTATTGGTGGTGGCACCATTATCTTTGTTTCTTCTTTTTCTTCTTCTTTCTTCTTTTCTTTTTTTTTCTTTGTTTCTTTTTTAGCCGTTTTTGTTGTAATTTTGGTTTGTTCCTTTGTTGTTTGAACTTCTTTTTTAGTTTCTTTTTTCTTTGTTTGTTTTGTATCTTTTTTAATTATTTTTTTAGTAGTTTTTAGGGATTTTTTTGTATCTACTTTTTTTGCATCTTTTTTAGTTTTTATTTTTTTGGGAGTTGTTTTTTTAGTCATTAAATCCCCTCTTTAACATCACGAATTATTCGATTCACATCAACTGCTTTACCATTGAAACTACGTGCTGGATCTACGCCATCTTCACCGTAGACAAACTGTATTATTTGTCCACCAGAATGACGTACTGTTCCATCGTTTTCAACTTTAACATCTTCAAGTGCGTTTATTAGACGACGTTGCATGTAACCACTTCTGGATGTTCTAACTGCTGTATCGACAAGACCTTCACGACCTCCCATACTATGGAAGAAATACTCAGTTGGTGTAAGGCCTATTTTATAACTGCTTGCAACAAATCCTTTTGCACTTGCTCCAAGGTCATGTTTTTTGAAATGTGGTAGTGTTCTATATTGATATCCACGATGTATACGCTCACCACGTACTGCTTGTTGACCGACACAACCACTCATCTGTGAAAGGTTAAGCATAGAACCTCTGGCACCAGATTTAGCCATTATAACTGCGCTGTTGTTTAAACCTAAGTGTTTTCCTGCTATTTCACCAGCCATATCACGAGCGCGTCCTGTGACACGCATAATCTCCATTTCAAGTGTTTCTTCAAGACTTCGGCCAGGTAGACTTTCTAATTCTTCGTTTTCATAGGCTTTTACAAGACTGCTGATTTTTTTCATTGCTTTGTCAAGACCTTCTGAAATTTGTCTTTTTGCCTCATCAGGAATATCTTCATCATCAATTGATGTTGTGAAACCAAAATAAGTAATTGCTGCGATACCCATACGTGTTACATTATCAATGAATTCACGTCCTGCATCCATACCATGATCACGCATGATTCTATCAAGGATGCGTCCTTTGAATGCACCAATGCTGTTTTCATCTACTGTTCCTTGTATAAGTTTGCCTTTTTTGACTATAACATATGCGTCATAAGGGCACTTGGGTGCTGTACAAACCTCGCAGTTAAGACATGTTTTGGCGCGATATTCAAGGTTAAGATCATCTGGTAATAAAACACTAAATATGTCTTTACCTGAAACATATCTTTTATCTTTTTCTTCTGTTTCGTTAGGAAGTTTTCCTCTATATTTAACTGCTGCTAGTATATGAGATGCATAATCGATAGGTATCTTTCTGTTTTTATGGGTTAATAAAAAGCAACCTGATATATGGTCATGAATACCTCCTATTATTGCTCCCCCGAAACGAGGTGAAAGTATGTTTTCTTGTACTTTCATTAAGATTTCTGCTTCAGCTTGTGCTTCTTCGCCCTGTAATAGGTGAAGGTTCATTTCATCGCCATCAAAATCAGCGTTATATGGTGGACATACAGATAGGTTAAATCTAAAAGTCTTATTAGGAACAACTTTTACACGATGTGCCATCATACTCATACGATGAAGTGATGGTTGACGGTTAAACAACGTTATATCTCCTTCCATGAGCTGGCGTTCTATTGTATCGCCTAGTTCTAATTTTTCTGCTACCTCTCCAGCGTTTCTATCTGTTACTTTAATACGTTGTTTTGCTCCTTCTGCGTCACGCAAGACGTAGTTTACGGAAGGCTGATATTTTTGATCAAACTCCCCTTCAGGAAATTCGATTTTTTGTTTTATTAGTTGTTTACACCAGTCCATATTATGAACTGTAACTTTAACAGGAACTGTAAGTTCTTTTGCAATTTCTATTGGTACACCAAGTTCATTGATACTAAGGTTTGGATCAGGTGAAATTACAGTACGGGCGCTAAAGTTGACACGTTTACCAGAAAGGTTACTTCTGAAACGTCCTTCTTTACCTTTTAATCTTTGTGCAAGGGTTTTAAGTGGACGACCTGAACGATGACGAGCTGGTGGTATACCACTTGTTTGATTATCAAGATATGTAGTTATATGATACTGTAAAAGCTCCCATAGATCTTCTACTATTAGCTGAGGGGCACCTGCATCACGGTTTTCTTGAAGACGCTGATTGATACGAATAACATCCACTAGTTTATGTGTAAGATCATCTTCAGAACGTTCACCGGATTCAAGCGTAACACTAGGACGTACTGTTACAGGTGGAACTGGTAAAACTGTTAAAATCATCCATTCAGGACGAGCAGTTTTTTTATTAATATCAAGTAATGGTAAATCTGCCTCTGGTATCTTTTCAAGCCAGTCGCGTATTTCTGAAGGGGTAAGTTTTTTACCGTTTTCACGAAGGCTTGTAGGTTTATCAAGCTCTATTTTTCCTAATTCTCGGCCACAATGCGGGCATTTCTCACCTTTTACACAGTCTTTAACAATTTGTTTTAATAAATAAGTATTGTCTCTTCCTTCAAAGTCATATCTTTTAATTTCATCTAAATATTGATTTTTACTTTTATCATCAAGAAGTATTCTACCACAATCACGACATGTTGCACGTAGACAATCACGAATGTTTTTTACAAGGCCTACATGTATTACAGGCATTGCAAGATCTATATGGCCAAAATGTCCTGGACATTTATCTTTGCCTACGCGAAGTCCGCATGTTTTGCAACGAAGACCTGGTTCTATAACACCAAGACGTGGATCCATAAGACCCATAGCAATTGGAAAACCATCATCGTCATATGTATCTGCGGTGATTACCTTTGTAGCACTCATTTTACGGATTTCATTAGGTGAAAGTAAAGCAAAACTAATACTTCCGATTTTTTTTGTGATACTACGAACTTTTTCCATATTTTTTACCCCCTTTATACAAGAGACTCCAGTCTAATTCTTGGTGCTATAACCAAAGATTTAAGTTCATCAATCAAAAGTTTAAATGCATAGCTCATTTCAATTGGGTAAATCTCTGCTCTGTCACCACAAACTGGGCAACGAAGTGCACCATGTCTATCTTGTATTGCAACATGACCACAAGTATTACAGACATATTTAACAGTCAAATCTGATTCATCAAGAAGTCTATCTTTAATTACCATGCTGGCACCATGACCGATAAGGCAGTCTCTTTCCATTTCACCAAATCTTAGACCTCCTTCACGGGCACGTCCTTCTGTTGGTTGACGTGTTAATATTTGTACGGGTCCACGACTACGTGCATGTATTTTTCCTGCTACCATGTGATGAAGTTTCTGATAGTATATACAGCCTACAAAGATATCACATTCGAGTGGTTTACCTGTTTCACCATTATATAGGATTTCTTTACCATTATGTTTGAATCCATTGTCAACTAGTAACTGTCTAAGTACTTCTTCTGATTCGCCACCAAATGCAGTTCCATCAACTGGACGGCCTTCAATTGCTCCTACTTTACCACCAATCATTTCAAGAACGTGTCCAACGGTCATACGACTTGGAATTGCATGAGGATTAATCACTAAATCTGGGCTCATGCCTTGCTCATTAAATGGCATGCTTTCCTGCGGGACAAGTATTCCAATAACACCTTTCTGACCATGTTTACTTGCAAACTTATCACCAAGCTCAGGTATTCTTTGTTCTCTGACTTTTATTTTTACCATTCGTGAACCGTTAACGCTTTCAGAAAGCATTACTTTGTCAACTGTTCCGCCTTCACCAGGTTGAACAGTTACAGATGTTTCACGTCTTTTTTGAGGTGTTAAAAAATCAGTTGGTTCTTCTAAGAAACGAGGTGGACTTGTTTTACCAATGAGAACATCTCCACCGTTAACATCAGATTCTGGAGAGATAAGACCATCTTCTCCAAGATTTATATATGCCTCTTCACTTCTTACTCCACGGCAGTCTGGTTCCGGGACTTCAAAATGATCTTCTTGTCCGCCAGGATATCGTTTTTCTTCGCTGTTGTATGTTCTAAAAAAACTACTGCGAGCAAGACCTCTTTCAACACTTGCTTTGCTCATAACAAGTGCATCTTCCATATTGTATCCTTTATATGATGCAACAGCAACAATAAAATTTTGACCTGCTGGGCGTTCATTAAATTTAATGTATTTAACCGGGTGAGTCTGAACTACTGGTGCTTGTGGATAATGCATTAAATGACCGCGTGTATCTGGGCGAATTCTATAGTTTGATGCTCCAAATCCAAGGCTTTGTTTGCCCATACCTGCTCCCATTGTGATACGAGGAGAACTGTTATGTTCAGGATATGGAACAAGAGATGAACCTATACCAAGTATACACATTGGATCCATTTCCATATGTGTGTGATCAGCAGTAATGTTTTCTTTTCTTAATGCAATTAGAGTATTTTCTTCTTCTTCGGCATCAATGTATTCTACTATTCCTTCGTTTATAAGATCAATCCATTTCTTTTTACCTTTTTTAAGATCTTCCATGTATTTGGCTGTTAAAAGCAGTTTGCCATTTTCTACAATTACAAGAGGACGGCGTAAACGGCCACAGTCACAGCTTACGATTAAGTCGTTTGCATCTTCATAAAAAGCAACGTTTACTTCGTTGTTTAAAAGTCCTTTTCTTCGTCTTTCACGAAGTTTTTCTAATAGTTCTTTGCCATTTGGATGCATACCAATAAGGTCTCCGTTTAGATAAACACGGGTTCCTGTTGATTTTTTGGATATTTCTTTTATTCCAAGGTCTTTTAGTATGCCTTCTACTTCTTTTTCTGGAAATCCTTCTGATATTTCAACGGCAAGTGCAAGGTTTTTTACAAGACCACAATTTGGTCCTTCAGGTGTTTCATTTGGGCATAATCGACCCCATTGTGTACTATGTAAATCACGAGCCTCGAAATGTGGCTGTGAACGAGTAAGAGGGCTTGTTACACGACGTAAATGTGAAAGTACTGCAAGGTTACTAGTTCTGTCTAAAAGTTGTGAAATTCCTGCACGGCCACCTACCCAGTTACCTGTTGCAAGAGCGTGATGTATACGCTGGCTTAGTACATCTGAACGCAGGCTTGAAGAAATTTTTATTTCTTTTCCTTTTGCATGAATGCGTTCTATTTGATATTTTAAATCTTTACAAAGAGCTGTGAATGCTACACGGAATAAATCTTCCATTAAGTCTCCTGCTAGTTTCAAACGTTTGTTTGCGTAATGGTCTTTATCATCTGGTTCACGTTTGCCAAGTGCAAGCTCAAGAACTGCCATTCCCATACGTGCCATAAAAATTGCTTTTGTAAGTCTATCTGTTGGTTCGTTTCCAAGGTGTGGTAGTAGGTTTTTATCCATGAGTGTTTCAACACGTTTAACACGGTATTCTTTTGCTTGTCCGCCTGCGAATTTTTTACCAAGATATGCTACTGCTTCTTCCTGTGTTGTTATCCCGTATTCGTTTGCGCATTCTTCGATATTTGCAAGAACATACGGCTCCATTTTTGGATCAACACTTATTACATCTACGATCTCTTCATCGTTTTCCATACCAAGAGCACGTAGTAAAATCATTAGTGGAATTTGACCATATGTGGTTGGTAGTGATACCATTAGCATGCCGTCTTTCTTTTTTTCTACAACAGTTAATGCACGGTATCCTTCTTTTTGTGAGAAAACTTTTGCAACTTCAATATCATGACCGTAACGATTGCTTGTTTCGACAAGTACTCTGTTTGGTGCAAGATCTTCAACTGTTATTAGAACACGTTCTGTACCGTTGCTGATAAAATACCCACCTGGATCAAGTGGGTCTTCCTGCATGTTTTGTAATTCTTTTTTGTATTCAGCCCAGTCTAGTTCATGTCCTTTTTTTTCTTCTATTGTTTGTTTTGCAAGGGTGCCTGCTTTTGATTTAATCATTATTGGAAGTTCGCCTATTCTTACTTCTTCAGGGTCATATTCTACATCATCTTTAACAGGTATAAATTCTAATGTTAGTGGTGCTTCGTAGGTTAGATCACGCAGTCTTGCTTCCATTGGTGATAATGGTCTTACGGTTCCATCTGCTTCTTTAACCTCGGGTTTTCCAACAGTTATTTTACCAAATTTTATTTTGTATCCTTCGATTTCTGGGTAGATGAAACCTCGTTCCATATCTTCTTCTTGACCAATTATTGTGCTATCTACTATGTTTTGAAGTCTGCGATCTAAAAAATCGTTATATGATGCTATTTGGTGGTTAACTATACTACGCTCCCTATAAAAAGTATCAATAAGCTCCCTCATTTATTTTTCACCTTAAATTTTTTTTTATATATTATTCATTACTTTCTACAACAAGTCTGTATATTGTTGCTTCTTTTGCAGTGGTACTTTTACGTGTAATTTTTATTATTTGTCCCGGTTTTGCCCCTATGGATAAGCATGCTGGATCTGTATCTAAAATCTTTGGAAGTTGATCTGGCGTTATATTATATTTTTTAAAAATTTGTTTTTTTTCTTCTTCAGATATCAATTCATGGTTTGGAACTAGTGCATGGTTTAATATTTCAAATTGTTGTTTTTGATTTTCTTTTGCCATGTTGTGGTCTTTCCTCCTAGTGGGGCATCGTTTTTTTATAAGAGCGGGCCTGGAGGGATTCGAACCCTCGGCCACCTGGTTAAAAGCCAGATGCTCTACCTAGCTGAGCTACAGGCCCATTAAAAAAAACAGGCCGGGACTCAGTTTTTTTTATTTTTATATATTACACTCTAACAGATATTGACGATGCAAACAGACTACCCGCTATAATACTTCTTATATATATACCTTATGGGGTAGGGTTTTTTAGAATTAATTGGTCTTTTTGTTTTTTAAATATTATTTCGTAATCTTCAAATAGTGGGTGTCTGCCTAGAAGCACGGGTATATCGTTTCTGCCAGATACATGTATTTCTAAATTGTTATATGTTACAAATTTTTTTTTGCTACCTATGACCATATTTAGGTTTGCTTTGAAAAGAGAGGTTGTTCCGCCGGCGGTATCTACAGATCCTGCTCTTTTTAGTTTTAAACCTAGGTATTTTGCAATTGGCATTGGTATTACTATAAAATCTCCTCCTGAATCTAGTAATGCATCTATAAAAGGCGTTTCTTTTATATTATTATTGAATTTGATAGGTACTACAGGATACTGGAGATATTCAAATGTAAATTCTAAATCAGTCATGAGTTGACCCGATATAAAACAGCATAATGATAATACTTTTGATGTAATGAAAAAATATTTTTTTTTAAAATTCTTTTAGGGTTCTATCTAATACTTTTGATATTTTTATTTCGTCGTTAGGGAATTTATTTTCTGGGAATTTTTCTTCGCACGTTTTGAGTATGTCTTCTATGTTTGCACTGTGGTCTACTATTTTATCATTAAATAGCAGAATCCATTCGCCAGAGAAATTTTTGGATATTTCTTCTTGTTTCATCATTTTACACTTACATATTATCAGGTATTTAAAACTTATGCCGTTTTTTAGGTATTTTTATCTTATTTTTGAAATTTTAACACAAAGTTTGCAGAAAAGTATTTATAGTAGAGCCTACACACTATATTACCAGTTTTAATGTTTAAAATGCAAGAAGAGGGTAAAAGCTATGAATATTATAACACTAGATGATTTGTCAAAAGCAATATCAAATCGAGTCGGAATAAGTATAGATGAAGCAAAGAGAGACGCAGGATTTGTAATGGATATATTTGGCTTCCAGGACCGTGTAATAGATAACGTACTAGATCCAGAAGACCGCCAACTTTTCTATATATTGGAAGAAGAAGGAATGCTTACAACCGAGCGCGAAGAAACAACACTATATGATGGACGTGAATGGCGTACACACTACTGGATTATAAAAAAAGATGTAATAATTAAATATTCACAAGATCAAAACAAAAGAATACGTAGTGTACTTTCAAATAAACAAACAATTGAAGACATATCAGATGAAGCAATATACGATGCATTAGATGACCAGATATGGGTCACACGTAAAATAAACGAATAAATATTCCAATTGGAATATTTTTTTCAAAAAAATTTATATTCTTTTCTTTTTTTATTCAACTACAAACTAAATTAGAGGCTAAAATAAATTTTGTAGGTGAAAAAAATGGTAAAAAGAAAGATAATTATAAGCTCAGAATCTGTAACAGAAGGTCACCCTGATAAAATGTGTGATCTTATTTCAGATGCAATATTAGATGAGGCATTAGGACAAGATAAAAACTCGCGTGTAGCAGTAGAAACTGGTACAAAAAACGGCGGAGTAATGGTTTTTGGAGAAATGACAACAAATGGATATATAGATATACCAAAAATTGTAAGAAACGCTATAAAAGATATAGGCTACACTAAGTCAGAGTATGGTATAGAATGGGAAACATGCTCAGTATGGGTACAAATCACAGAACAAAGCCCTGATATTTCGCAAGGTGTAACAGAGGGCGAGGGTCTTCATAAAGAACAAGGTGCAGGAGACCAAGGTATGATGTATGGTTATGCATGTAATGAGACAAAAGAACTTATGCCGCTGCCAATTTCACTTGCCCATAAACTTACAAAGAAACTAGCTGAGGCAAGAAAAAAAGGTGAAATTAATTATCTTAGACCAGATGGTAAATCCCAGGTTTCAATTGAATATGATGAAAAAGGAAAGCCACTTCGTGCAGATACTATTGTTGTTAGTACCCAGCATGATGGCGGTGTAGCCCATGAGCGTATACGTAAAGATGTGACTGAAAAGATAATAAAACCGGTCTGTGGTAAATGGATTGATAAAAATACTATTTTTCATGTAAATCCAACTGGTGCATTTGTACGCGGTGGACCATATGCTGATGCAGGAGTTACCGGTAGAAAAATAATTGTTGATACATATGGTGGTGTAGGTCGTCATGGCGGTGGAGCATTCTCAGGTAAAGACCCAACAAAGGTAGATCGTAGTGCAGCATATGCATGCCGGTATATTGCAAAAAACATTGTTGCTGCAGGCCTTGCTGATAAATGTGAAATTCAACTTGCTTATGCAATAGGTGTTGCAGAGCCTGTATCAGTTAATATTGATTGTTTTGGTACAAATAAAATACCTGTTGATAAAATTGAGGATTTTGTTCGTGAGTTTTTCCCGCTTAAACCAGGTGACATAATTAAGCATCTTGATCTTAGAAGACCTATATTTTATAAAACTGCGGCGTACGGTCATTTTGGCAGGGAAGACCCTGATTTTACATGGGAAAAAACAGATAAGGCTGAGATTCTTCGTAAAGAAGCAGGTTTGAAAAAATAATTTTTTTTCTCATCTTTTTATTTTTTCGTTAGTTATAAGTAGTTTTTAGTAGTTATTCTATTTGTGGTTTTTAGAGGAGAAAAAACAGGTAATTGGTTCTATGTCGGAATTGCGTTTTTTATTGTAGTGTTAATAATATTAACTGTACTGTTTAGTACAAACACTTTATTTCAGGCATATGTTGAGGATCGTTTTCTTGTTGATGGGTGGCTTGAATCTGGTGATAGAGAAGGGTATAGTGAGCGATTATTTGGTCTTGAAAAACAATCTAGTTTTAAATATATAGTTAGTAGTAGTTCTGATGAAAATGGTACTGCTTTTCTAACAGTTACAAGCATTAAAACAGTTTTTATGATTAATGAAGAAGAACTATTAGATAAAACAATTGAAACAATTTTTAATGCTGCTGATTCAAAAAACATTACTATCGATACTTCTTCAAAGTTTACTGCCTCAAGGTTTCTAAAAAATGGACATAGTACTTTTTTTGTTGTGTTTAATGGTACACAAACAATAGATGGTTTTGTTGAAAATATAAAGATAATTGGTGAAACATGGAATTGTGATCGTTCAGGTACCTCAGTTATTTGTATAGGTGTTGCTCAGACGACTGATGTTAAAAATGGTAATCCTTTGGAAAATTTTGTTTACTGGGCTAAAATCACTGGTGATGAAAAAGGAACATTTAAAGAAATTTATAATGATGCTGATTTTGTAAACTTGGATGGATTAATATTTAATGTTAAATGTCATTAAAACTTATATTTATAGCTCTTTTAACTCTGCTTTTTGT
>Ga0105099_10000671_pt1 | contig 22769 bp, 17 predicted proteins | sample PPLLak3cmMay2015_2_FD_79138 | JGI IMG/M metagenome (GOLD analysis project Ga0105099, IMG submission 79138) | Freshwater sediment microbial communities from Prairie Pothole Lake near Jamestown, North Dakota, USA - PPLs Lake P8 Core (1) Depth... | ecosystem: Environmental > Aquatic > Freshwater >... | reverse complement strand
GATTCTATGCAGACCGGTTGGCAGCATGAAAGATTTGGTGTCCACTATTGACATCCGAGGTCACATCGAGGAGGCGGCTTGATCATGAAGAAAGAGCTGGTGCCCAGTGATAGTCTTGATCCAGGCAAGGGCCAGTTTCTCGTCTATAAAGCCGAAAACGGCCAGATCAAAATAGACGTGCGCTTCGAGAATGAGACTGTTTGGTTGACTCAAAAACTGATGGTAGATTTGTTCCAGGTAACTGTTCCCACCATCAATGAACACATAAAAAACATATTTGATGAAAGAGAACTTGTCCCGGATGCAACTATTCGGAAATTCCGAATAGTTCAAAAAGAGGGGCAGCGAAATGTCTCACGCATGGTTGATTATTACAACCTGGACATGATTATTTCCGTGGGCTACCGGGTGAAAAGCCACGTGGCGACACGCTTCCGCATCTGGGCTACCCAGCGCCTGCGTGAATATATCATTAAGGGTTTTGTACTGGACGACGAACGTCTGAAAAACCCGGATCAGCCTTTTGACTATTTTGATGAGTTGCTCCGGCGCATCCAGGACATCCGCACCTCTGAGCGGCGTTTTTACCAGAAAATCACCGATATCTACGCTACCAGCATCGATTACGATCCCACCTTGAAAATCAGCATCGAATTTTTCAAGACCGTTCAAAACAAAATGCACTGGGCCATTACAGGCCAGACCGCGACAGAAATCATCCATGAACGCGCCGACAGCGCCAAAAGAAATATGGGACTGACCAATTGGCGTGGGTCCAAGGTCCGCAAACAGGACATAAACATCGCCAAGAACTATCTTAACGAGCAGGAACTGCTGGGCCTTAACAACCTGGTAGAGCAGTACCTGATCTTTGCCGAAGGTCAGGCCTTGCGCCGCAACCCAATGCACATGGCTGACTGGATTAAAAAGCTGGACGCCTTTTTATCTGTCAATGAACGAGAGATTCTCACCCATGCCGGCAAGATTTCACATGAAATGGCCAAAGAGGCGGCTGAAGCTGAATATTAATAGTTTAACCGAAGGCGGATTTCACAGAAAGACCGTCTGAGAGGTGATTTTGAGAGAACCATCAAGCAGGTAACAGAAGGTAAGCGAGGGAAGAAGAAATAAGCACATGCCGCAGGGCTTTTTGATAAAATCAGCATTTTTCAAATATGAGCTCATCTGGAGGATGGTCATGCCTTTTCTGCGTTTAAACAGCAGGCTTGCGGACGGCTATGATCAGCGTACTTTAAAAAAGGATATGCCTTCAAAGGCTGACATCTGGATACAGGCGGCATCGGCAGGTGAGGCTTATCTTGCCGAAGAGATAGTGAACGGATTCGAATCCAGAAAGCCCTTAAGCATCCTGCTTACCTCGGGAACAAGACAGGGTGTTGATATTCTTTCGCGCACGGTCAATGCCCTTTCCGGCAAAAACAATATTTCCTGCCGCGTATCATCCTTTCCATTTGACTCTCCTTCCATAATGGAAAAAACTGTAAATAACATCAATCCGAAGGTCATGGTGCTGCTGGAATCGGAAATGTGGCCCGGTCATCTTTTTGCTCTTAAAAAATACGGATGTAAAACTGTCGTGATAAACGGACGGATGACGGATAAAAGTCTGGGAAAATACCTCCTCTGGAAATCTTTCTGGCATTCGATCAAACCGGACATGATTTATGCGATATCGAAAAAAGATGCCGGCCGCTTTGGGAAGCTTTTCGGAAGCAAAATGGTCGAAGTCATGCCGAACATCAAATTCGACAGATTCGGCAGTGATGAAACAGATTTTCGCTCTGGAAATCCCCTCGAAAAAATTATAACGCGGGATACCTCGTTTGTGGTTCTCGGCTCCGTAAGAGAAGAGGAAGAGCCTCTTGTTGAAAAAATCATACTCGATATTCTTAAAAGAAAACCTGAAACAATTATAGGCCTGTTCCCCAGGCATATGCATAGAACCAAACACTGGAGTAATGCATTAGGCCGTATGAATATTAAATGGGCTCTCAGGACAAATACGGCAAAACCTGCTGAAAATGGAAGAGTGATACTCTGGGATACTTTTGGGGAGCTTGTCCATGCATACAAATACGCAGGAGCGGCATTTGTTGGAGGAAGCTTAGTTCCTCTCGGAGGTCAGAATTTTCTCGAAGCCTTAAACTGCGGAGTTGTTCCCGTAACCGGTCCCTTTTGGGATAATTTTTCGTGGGTAGGCTCCGAAATTGTAAATGAAGGCCTTCTTCGTATTGCTGAAGACTGGCGGGGTGCGTCGGATGCCCTGGTTGAGATCATGAACAATCCCCCCTCCCGCGAAAAGGTCATATCCGAAGCCGGAAAATATATGAAGAGCAGGCAGGGAGGCGCGGCCTTCGCATGCCGTACAATCAAAGACCTGCTGGAGAAATAATCCGGCTCAGCTCTTTTTAACGATCAGAAGATCTTCCATTACAAGGTACTGCAGGTCCGATCCGAAAAACATGTTCAACGCATCCTCCGGACTGCAGACCATCGGCTCACCCCTGCGGTTCAGCGAGGTATTGAGAACAACCGGAATTCCCCGAAGTCTTTCAAGCTCTTTGATCAGTGCGTAATATTTAGGATTTGTCTTTTCGCTCACGACCTGGGCACGGGCTGTGCCGTCCTTGTGGACCACTTCGGGAATTCTCCCCTTCCAGTGTTCGGCCACAAAGAAAGTAAAAGTCATATACGGCGCCGGATGATCCGTCTGCAATATATCCCGCGCGGCAGAATCAAGAATACTTGGGCAGAACGGGCGCCACCGTTCTCTGTATTTAATCTGGGAATTTATCCGCTCTGCAATACCGGCCCTGCTGGGGTCTCCGAGAATGCTCCGGTTCCCGAGAGCGCGCGGCCCGAACTCCATTCTTCCCTGAAACCATGCCACCGGGCTTCCTTCCGCAAGAATCCTTGCCGCTTTTTCAGGGGGATTGCCGATGATTTCCCAGCCAGGCCTTTTGGGGTGTTTTTTACAGGCATCGATACATTCTTCAGTATTATATGAAGGGCCGAGATAGACATGCTCGAGCTTTTCTATCCTGTCACCCGCCTCGTTTGCGACATGCGCCGCCGCTCCTATTGCGGTTCCGGCATCGCTTGCAGCCGGCTGGACGAACAATTCCTTTACATGCGGCAGATCTATGATCCGCTGGTTAAGCTTTACGTTAAGAGCAACACCCCCGGCAAAGCATATCTTCCCGGTCTCCCGCAGTATATCGCCTAAATATGTTTCGATCAGCTGAAGGGAGATATTCTCGAGAAGTTTCTGCATGCCTGCAGCATAATGGACATACGGATCATCAATTTCATCCCCTTCCCGCTTCGGCCCGAGCCACTCGACCATTTTTTTCCCGAAGTAATATCCGATCCCGTCCTGTTTATAACGCATTAGGCCTATGGTATTCACCATGCCCGTATCTACTTCTATCGAATGACCATCACACCTGATAAGCCGGGAAAAATCGAATTTATCCGGATCTCCGTAAGGGGCCATACCCATGACCTTGAACTCCCCGTCCAGCATTTCAAAACCAAGATACTGGGTAATCGCCCCGTAGACACCTCCGAGCGAATCGGGATCATAAAATTCTTTGATCTTGTGGATAACACCGTTTTCGCCGTACCCGAAAAAGGTGGTGGCATATTCACCTTTTCCGTCTATTCCCAGGATCGCCGTTTTTTCCTTGAACCCACTCAAATGATAGGCGCTGCTTGCATGAGCGAGATGATGCTCGACTGGCACGAAAGGCGTTCTTTTTACATCTATTCCAAGCTGAACCATCAGATTAATGACATTCCTCCGGTTGCGGCGGAAGTGGCGGTTCCCGTTCAGGAGAGCCGACAGTGCCCTGTCCGGAGCATACCAGTACCTTTTAGCAAAATGCCATCTGTCAGGCCGCAGAAGGCTTATCGGCGCAAAAGGGAAAGCGACATAGTCAACCTCTTTGGGACTGATGCCGGCATATTCAAGGCAGAACCGTGCCGAATGATACGGCCTTTTATTGTTGGCATGTTTTTCCCTTATAAAACGCTCCTCTTCAGCGGCAGAGACAAGCTTCCCGTCGACAAACAAAGCCGCAGAAGGGTCATGCGTGAGAGCGCCCGATAAACCCAGTATTATCATTTAATTAATCCTTCCCACATGTCAAACTTTGCATAACAACTGACAGTACAGAATGACTTATTAAGAAGCCGTCAAAGCTGATATTTTCGTAAATAGTATCTCACTCAGGGAAACTCCCCCGGCATGAGCCGGCGGCATCTTCTGCCTCAAGCTAAAATCTGCTTGAACCATCAGGCTCCAGCTACATCTCCAGATAGGAGTCTATAGTTTTGTGCGGTTGAATAAGAATTCCTAAAAAAAAGAGATGCTTTCCTTCTCGGAACACATAATTCTACCAATTTTTTTAATATACTCATTGAATTCAGGTAAATTATCAAGTTGATAAACCACAAAAAATATTCGGCATTGAGAAGCGTAAAAGCGCCGAACGCAACCTCTTATTTCCACATCACTGTAAAAACTGAAGAGACTGTTCTGTGAATCTCATCGTTTCACTTTTGATAAGATCTTCTTCGAATTTTCTCAATATTGATACGATTTTTATCATATTCCTGTTTATACCACAGTTCTCCAAACTTTGCCACAGATGGGTCTTTTTGTTACATGTTACTATCCCTCTCGTTATGGTGTTGGCGGTCGGTTAAAACCAGCCATTTAAGGGAATTGCAGATGCGTTGGTTGTTTCGTTTCAAAGTGGTGTTTGACCTAGGGGTCGGAAGAGATGCACGATAATAAAAAGAAACGATCAGAGCTGTCCGGAGAGTTATTGCCTTCAGATGCGGGGAATATTGCCGGGAATGGAAAGTAGAAATAAAAAAGGAGCTGCAAAAATACCTGCAACCCCTTGATTTATCAGTGGTGGTCCCAACGGGATTCGAACCCGTGTTACCGGCGTGAGAGGGCAATAAAGAGCGTATTCCACCTGATTTTGTTGAACTTTTTATCCATCTAAAGCCGTTTATAGGAACCAAAAGCCGTCTAAAAAGCCGTCTGAGACAGTTGTCTTTACCTTTCTGATTGTAGTGTATAATAATCCAAAAATAAGATGAAAATGACCAACCAGCTCGCTAAATTGTCTCCGGCTGCCTTTGAGAAGCGTTTTTACGTATGATAAAAAGTGGCATAAACAAACAGATTGGTAACCACTATTGACGGCATGTGGCATATCAATGCTGATCCACAAGGCGGATAATCTCATGCAGCGATTTTATGATAAAATCCGGCTTAAATTCTTTGAGCGCATTCTCATCATGCAAACCTTTCGTTATCCCGACAGCAACAACACCAGCTTGTTGAGCAGATATGATATCGTTCGGATGATCTCCCACATACATTAAATCATTGCCATCGCAACCGAAATGTTCAAGGCAGTACCGCAGACGCTCAGTTTTGGATTGGCCATGCTCTATATCATCATATGCCAGAATGAGATCAAAAATGATATCAGTCCTTGCGATGGCTCCTGTGATTATAAATCTTGGTGAATCGGAAACTATTGCCAACCCGATACCTTTTTTGCGAAGCCTTTTGAGCGTTGTTACACCTTCGATCTCATATAAGTCAACATACTGCCTTATCGATTGATTATGCCTATCAAGGAGTTCCTGCCAGCTATATCGACATGGATGATTAAAGGCTTCAATTTCTTTGGCAAATTTTTCTGGGGTATAAGCGATGAGCTCACTTTCAGCCACCTGAGGGAGATTCAGGTTCAGGCTTAAAAGATTTTCCATAACGCTTTTACGCAAAATAGGTAATGAATCAACTATCGTCATGTCAAAATCAAAGACAACGACCTGCATCATTTAAATCTCTCCGATCGAACACCGAAAGGTCCTTTCCGGGATTCATCACGTTCATTAAAAAAATAGAGTAAAAAAGCTGTCACTACAATGGAATGGGAAATGATTCCATCTTTTATCATTTTGAGGATTTCTTCCTGACTGAATATTTCCACCTCGATATCCTCCGATTGATCAAGATTCTGAAAGCATGTTTTCCTGCACCCTGATGCTAAATAAAAATAGATGTGATTATTCATTATAGACGGATTTGAAGAAAGCATGCTCAACAGTTGAATCGTTTCTGCTTCATAACCGGTCTCTTCCTTAAGTTCCCGCATAGCCGCAGTTGCCGGACTTTCATCAGTCTCTATGACGCCGCCCGGGGTTTCTATTGTAATCTCATCAGTCCCCAGTCTGTGTTGTCTTAACATTATGATTTTGCCATCAGCTGTTACTGGAATAACATTAATCCAATCTGATGAATTAATAGAATAAAAACGGTGATCGATTTTTTTGACCGGATGATAGCAGCGTTTTTCGACGAGGCTAAAAAGATCTTTTGAAACAATCTCTCTTGCGGATATAATTTGCCATTTGTGGATTTTACTTTTCATAGTCAATAATATGATTGCCTTGTTTTTAAATTTTCAAAATGCCGAGCCAATCGTCCGGGGAAATTCCCGGCTGATCGAGGGTGTTGTCGGAAAAAAAATTCTTTATCAGGATCGGCAGCTCTTTTGTTTCCCGGCCTTCCAATTCGGCTGCCAAAAGATCCACGACTGCTTTAGGAAAGCTGAAAAAATCGCCGGAAAGCGACACATCCTTGTAGCGGCCTTCATGAACTGCAAATTCAGCCCGAATCAGTCCACCGACCGTCTTGTTTAGTCTATGGATCATTTCGAGTCCGGAACGGACTTTCACAGTTTGTCCGTCGGTGTTTCTGCGAATTTTATGCAGCCAGGAATCGTTTAACATTTTGGCGGCTACATCTCGGACTTTTATTTCAAGTTCCGTCGATATTGTTGATGGCTCCAGAGGACCGATGATCCTTGAAAATTCATCAGCCATCATGCGGTTCAATGTTGACTCATCCCACCTGGCTGATTGATCCGCACCTAGTTCCCTGCGAATTGTCGAGAGGTTCTCCTCAATTGTTTTTTTTACCTTATCCCGGAATTTTTCATCCGGAATCCTCAGCACACGGGACATCATCCGATAGTCGAAATCTATAATCATATTGCCCACAAAAGCAATGGATTCCCCTATCTCTCCTGCTCCGGAGCCACATATTTTACGGTTTTCAACCACAAGGTCATTGACAGGCTTGTATTTGACCTCTATCCCGATTTCCCTGTAAACATTGATAATGGGTTGAAGAAACTTTCGGTAAAAGGCCTGAATCGAAGGAGGGGCAATCGGGCTCCCTTGAGGCAGTATGAGCTGGAAAAAGAGCTGATCGCCGTCAAGATATACTGCACCACCACCAACTTCCCGGCGAAAAACCGGAATATTGTTTGCCTTGCAGTAATCGAGATCAACGTCCAGATTCACATCCTGATGGTAGCCGATACAGACGTATGGGGTTTCAGGCGATAACAACACGAGGCTTTCCCATCCCAGTTCAGCAAGAGCATGATAAATAAGCTGGGAGTCTTGCCACGATACTTTACCCAAATTGTATAGTTTCATATGTAACTCTATGCCAATTACAAAAGATTTCTATTCAAGGAAAGGAATATTCAAAAGGTTATATATTTTGTATCCAAACTCTCTTAATTTAGAGCTTCAACGCCAGAACTGAGCTGATAGCTAATCTCGGTCTGCCCGCGCAGCATTTTGCCGATTTCACACGATCTGGATGAGTTGAAGAGTATTTTTCGTTCACGTTCTGTAAGATGCCCATCGATGTCGATGTCGACGCTAAAAGCATTAGTCCGGTTGTCCAGGGCGGTAGATCCACACCGGACATGGACTTGAATGGTTTCTAACTTAATCTTTTTATGCGCTGCAACTGCAGCCAGCGTAAGAACGATTCAGCTACCGAGGGCGCCGGCGAGATGGTCGATCGGGCTGAATCCGGATTCATGAGCTTGTTTGCAGGAAGACACAAAAAACAATTTATCCGGACTGCTGATTTCAGCTCTGTCGTCAACCAGCCGGGCCGTGATGTGACGGATATTCATAGCTTTATTTCCCCGTTGCCCGTTGAATCAGCTGGACGATGTCCAAAACTTCAAGCTGAATTTTGTTTTTTCTGATGTGGCTTGTCATGGTCCGTACACATTGCTGGCAGGCCGTTACAACTGCTTCTGCACCGGTTTTTATTATTTCTTCAATCTTGCTTTTGGCGATATCTGCGGATAGCCCGGCATCGATCATTTCCAGGTTGCCGCCTCCCCCGCAACAAAGGCAATTTTCCCGGTTATGGGCCATCTCTACCAATCTTATTCCGGGAACGGCACGGATAAGCTTCCGTGGAGCAAGGTATTCTCCTGCGCTGCGTCCAAGATCACAGGGATCGTGATATGTTACAGTCATCGGCAATTCTTTCATGTGAAGACGTCCCGTGTCCAGCAGTTTTTCAAGATATTGAGTAACATGGTAAATATTAAATTCAGGTGGGTAATGCTCCCTCCACATTTGATAACAGGAAGGACATGCGAAAACTATATCTCGGGCACCCTTGCTTTTGACAGCTTCCACGTTGTGGGCAATAAGGTTCTGAAATTGATCTTGCAGTCCGGCACCCAACAGCGGGAATCCGCAGCACCACTCATCTTCACCGAGCAGTGTAAAATCAACTCCGGATGAATCAAAAATCCCGGCAAGGGCTATCGGTATTCCCTGAGCCATGGGGAAATAGGCCGACACACATCCTGTAAAATAAACAACTTCCGACTTCTTCCGAATATAATTGTCATCGGGCGGATCGCGCATGTCTTCAACCCAATCGGCTCGTTCCGCATTATCTTCATCAAATACGTTATGACTTTTCGCTACATTGTGAGCAATTCTGTCTATTTTAGGCGGATAAGAATTCGAGTTAACCAGATCGCTGCGTAAAGAGAGCCATAGGTCTCTGAGTAAAATCCCTGAAGGACAGCTTTCCTGGCACCGACCGCACAAGGTACAGCGGAATACCGTTTCGCTGAATTCCTTCATCTGCTCAAGGGACAGTAATTTATCACCAAAAAATATTTTCAAAAACGGAGACCGGGCTCGCATGATTTTTCTTAGTCTGTCAATTCTGTACCGTCCGGACAGTTTTCCATCACCGGTAGCCGCCACACACGGACAAACATCAACACACACAGTGCAGTCAGTGCAGGCATCCATTTGAATGATCTCTTTGATGCTGTAATCTTTTTGCGATATCATTTTAAAAACTCATTTGGTTTTGAAATCGTATTAAATTTTAAGCAATTCGTGCAGTTATGGTTCACAAAGAGTTCTGCTTAACAGTTGAAATCGATGGTGTTTATTATTTCTTCTTATATTTTTCAATATCCCCCAGCATCCATTTTTCTATTGCCCCGGCTTCATGAATCAACATTTCAAGATCGCTTGAATTATTAGGCTTGATTTTGTACATCCACCCGGAGCCGTAACAGTCCTGGTTGATCAGCCCCGGCTCTTTTTCAAGCTCTGAATTTGACGTCAGAATTTCTCCATCTACAGGAGCGAAAACTTTGCCTACCCATTTTCCTGACTCAACTTTGGCAAACTTATTCCCGGCGGAGAGCATTTTCCCTTCAAAGGGGAGTTGGACATAGGCAATATCCCCGGCCAATTTTTGCGCAAAATCATCCATGCCCATCACCAAGATGTCTCCTTCTTTCCGAACCCAGAAATGATGCTCTTCATAATAGAGATCATCCGGGATGTTATATCCTTGTATTTCCATGGGGGCCTTTCCTTTCCGCTTGTTGCACGTGTCGAGGATTCATTGTTGGGACATTCACCGCAAGCACGACTGGTGCAATAATCATATGTACAAGACGACTAAAGGGTAAATATGCAATGAATAATCCTGTCAATATGGCATGGGCATACCATATATATCCGTAAAACCCAGTCACATTTATCTGAGCAAACATCCGACTGATGACATAACCTATAAAAGCATATGTCGATCCGTCCGGAGTTGCGGTCATGCTGATCCGCATTCCTTCCAGAAGAAAACCTATGATTATAATACCTCCCAGCAAACCATATGCAAGCATATCGGTTTTGGGCAAATCTATAGCTTTGCATGAGCGTACACGGCGTTTCTTTTGAATAAACATGCAGGCGAGTCCCATCATCATGGTAAGTCCCGTTAAATCAAACAGAAAGGCGTTCATCGGATGATTTTTATCTATCAGAATCCATGAATAGCTTTGATCCGGGAGCCAGGCAGTTGCAATCATTCCTGCAATTCCAAAAGCAAAGCGAATAAAAAGCGACCAAAACACAAGTCCATGACATACCCATCGGCTTACACTAATCCTGAAAAGACGCCTTTGAAACAGTCCTTCAAGGATAAATGCACTGAAAAAGCCGGAAATACGGTTTAGAAATGCCGGTCGGTTATTCTTCTGATTTTTTCCGCCTCTTGAAAACCAGATTGTCCCGAGACCCAAAAATCCTAGAATCAGAACTATCATGGCAGCAATGGTCGTGGTGTCTGCAATTGAAAGTGTGGCTGTATGGCAAGGCATGCATATAACGCCTGGCGCAGGCAGTATGATGGACGAAGCACCCAGGGTGTTTTCTTTGAAATGACAGCGACGGCACATCATTTCTTTGTCTGTTGAGGCCGCCAGGGAATGGAAATCGCTCGGAAAACCGGCCGGCATACCTTTCTGCCATACGATGCTCCGGCTCTTCTTTTCAAAGACAACTTCGCCGTTTTTCAAATGACAGGCGCGGCATGAAACCTGAAGATGTGGCGAATGGGCTGTACTTATCCCATGAGGATTGTGGCATTCAAGGCAATCGGGCTTTAACTGGTCTTTGTGCCTGAATGACGCTGATCTTCTGTGACATTGCAAACAGGCGATGTCCCTATGAGCAGATGCTGAATATGCGGCAGTATCGATTGTCGGGCAGCCGGTAACCCCCTTTTCAGCACTAGCGTCGGGTAAATGACATGAAAGGCACAACCGGTCCCGTTTTGTCTTCGTCTCTTTCTGGTCTGCCGCAATATGTCGATGGCACATCATGCATGCCTCATCTTCCGCGGATAGTGCCGGCAGGTTTTTACGGTTTTCGTGACATTTCATGCAGTTTTGCGCTGATACAGCCCCCGCCACTGGCAATGATGATTTTGATATCTCATTTTGATAATGCGGATCATGACAGTCGATACAGGTGTTGTATTTCTGGCGATCTGAAATTTTATTTGAGCCGTGTATTCCGGCATCCATTGCATCCGATATATTTTCGTGACAGGTAAGACATTTTTCCGGCCTGAAAAATTCATTCACCGTTCGGTTAACATCCGACATATCCGGGTGCTGCGTTTTATCGGAAATATCGAAATGGCAATCCTGGCATGAATTGCGGCCGTGAACCGAGGCATGAAATCGTTGTTCATCTATAAACCAAGATCCATCAGCTGCTACTATTGTGGTTGTTAGAAAAACAATGATGACTATTGGGGGGAAAAAGATCTTATGAAATAAACGCATGCCGAGGTCGGTTAATTTCATACGTCGATAGCCGATCGAATGAGTTTTTCTTTAGATTGCATGGATTGATTTACAACTCCACACTCCTCTCCAAAGGGAAGCCCGCGACGAAATTTGGAATTGGATAACAAATGCAACTGCTGTGGCTCCGTTCTGTTGCTGGAATACATCTTTTCCGCCATGTAAGAGCTTCTGACCAGCGGGCCGGATGCTACATGCCTGAAGCCCATATATTTTGCTTTTTCTGCCCACGATTCGAATTCATCAGGCTGCACATACCTGGCCACCGGCAAATGATTAGAAGATGGTGGAAGATACTGGCCAATCGTCAGAAAATCACATCCGGCATCCCGCAGTTCAAGTAATGTATCCGTAATTTCAATTTCAGTTTCACCCAGACCAAGCATCAGACCTGACTTTACAGGAAGTCCTGCCGCCAAAGCATATTTTAAAACCCGGAGAGAGCGTTCGAATATTGCCTGAGGGCGAACAACGGAATACAGGCGAGAAACGGTTTCAATATTGTGGTTAAACATATCCGGTTTTGCATCACAGACCAATCGGAGCGTGTCAGGAATCCCTTTAAAATCAGGAACCAGTATTTCAATGCGGGTGGATGGACACTTTATGCGGATTGCCTCGATTGTTTTGACAAACTGTGAAGCACCGCCATCAGGAAGGTCGTCCCGAGTCACAGACGTAATAACAACATACCTAAGGCCTAATTTCTCGACAGTATTTGCAACACGCAGCGGTTCGTCACAATCCGGCAGCCCTGGCTCGGCAGTTTCTATTGCACAGAATCGACAGTTTCTTGTACATTGGTTCCCGAGAATCAAAAACGTTGCTGTTCCACGACCGAAGCACTCTCCGATATTTGGGCAGTGAGCGCTTTGGCACACAGTTTTCAGCCGCATATCGTGCAAAAGTTGAACCATTTTTTCCCCCGCGTCCGTCTGCGGTGAAGGCAATGTCAACCAGTCGGGACGCCGGCTTGGGTATTTTGGCCGGTAATTGAATCGCGCTGCCAACTCTTCAACTAAACGTTTTTTGAGTTCTGCCTTGTCAACTCTGATGCCTGTCTCAATGGCCATTGATGTCATAATCTCTTCCGGATGACCACATGGAATTATCCAGTTAAAAAGTGAGAGGTCATTGTCGATGTTCAGGGCTATACCGTGATACGTAACCCATTGCTTGATTGAAATACCTATGCTTGCGATTTTCTTTCCACCGACCCAGATGCCGGGGATTCCCTTTTTATATTCCGGAGCAAGACCGTATGTGGTCAGTACATTGCCGACGCCCTTTAATAATGTTTCGACATACCACTGGAGATCTTGTTTTTTCAGCTCGATAATCGGATAGAGAACCAGCTGCCCGGGGGAATGACACGTGGCCCGTCCGCCGCGCTCGATGAAAAACAAGCCAACACCTTTTTCTTTCAACATAGATTCCGACAGACACAAATCAACGTCTTTGCCGCTTTTCCCCAGTGTAACGACTGGCGGATGCTCAACCATTACCAATCGGTCTGAAGTTTCGCCATTGATACGTGACTCAACATAACGTTTCTGTCGGTCCAATGCACAGCCGTAGTCGAGCAACTCCCAGTCTATGACTTCCAGTGTTATTTTATCGCTTTTCATTTTGTAATCGCGCTCTTTTTAAACATATATTTCAGGGGCATCTGTTCTTGCGCAATCGGCTGAGTGATGAGTCGTAAATCGTTGCTTTGCATCTTTTTGTTGACTCAGGCATTGAGCGGCGAATTTTACCATCTCTTCGGTCGCTTCGGAAAACTGTTTCGCGGTTTTTTCCAGTGCGGGATGGAAGTTGTATTCATCGCGCGTATAGCCATTCTCCGCATAGGCTTTTTCGAAATACGGGATTCGCAGCAGCTTCTCGATCACATTTGTTGGTACCGGTATAGATATCCGGTCTGGTTCCAATTCAATCTTGTTGCGATCCGGAAATGTAAGGACTTGTTCGATAAAAACCGGAGGGCATGTCATAACTATGTCAGCCCCTGTTTTTTCTTCCAAATGCCATATTCGTTTCGTACCGTTTACTTGAGGGCCAAGCCGGAGTGAGCACGAAAGCATTTTGCTGGGCAGATCATTTGATTTCAAATAGTGATATGCTTTTTTAAAAATCGCCAATTCAGCAAGCCTAACCTCGGCCTCCGACAGGTCAATCCCTATTTCCGATGCGTGTTCGCGCAACCCCCCCAGATCCCCAAAACGTGACTCCATATGGGTGATCACAGAACGCCAACGGGTCAGATCAACACCGTTTCTTTTAGCTTTTTCGAGGCCTTTTTTAACTGTATTAGCACAGTCGATCAGCTGGGGCAGAACAAAAGTCATCGTATTGTTTGTCGGTATACCTTTAGCCGTCAACTGTTCAATAACCTCATAGCCCTCTCTGGTACCCGGTATTTTCACCATGACATTGGAACTAATTGCAGCAAGCTCTTCTGCCTGTCTGAGCATTGCAAACGCATCAAAGCAGCGACGAGGATCGACTTGTGCGGAAATAAACCCTTCTTTATATCCGGATATCTCAAAGAGCGGCATATAAATTTCCGCACTCAACGCAACAACTCTCTTGTAAAGAGCCCAGAACAGGGTTTCTTCATCGATATCTGGAAAGGTATAGATGATTTCGCTGGCAACGCTTTGCCAGAAAGGCATGTCGTTATTAATTGCCTGCAAGGAAAGGGAAGGGTTGGTAGTTACACCTCTGAATAGCTGGTTTGCCGGATTTTCCTTATCCACCATCCTCAATAATTGGCGCCTGAGCGGCTCAAGATTATCACCTGATGCGTTATTCATAATTTTTCTGCACCAGTTGTCAAAGATCATAGGCGATGAATCCCACCAGATCTCCATGCCAGGACTTATAGAAACTAGTTTTTCAAAAAGGTTCTGATCTTTCATGAAGGACTTTCCCTGCTATATTTAACTCCATTGTTATTGGATTGACGATCACTTTAATTGTCGATGCCGAGCGGTGCAGGAACCCATGTACCCAATAAAACCTTTTCCGTACATGAGCCAAAAGAGAATAGTCTGTACATACTATATTAATGAACCTCCCTTACGGCATTCGCCAAGTGATATTAGGCGTTTTGCGTGTCGGCAGCCGGTGATAACTGAACTTTGGATATCCAACCATCATGGCGCCCAAGCACTGATGATTCTCGGGAAGTGCCAGAGCCTCCATCATTGGCGGGAAAGTGGTTGCTGCTGCATTGAAATAGCCGGCCCAGCAGCACCCCAACCCTAAGCTGCTTGCAGCAAGTTCCAAATACGTCAATGCGATTGTGCAGGAAACAGGCGCGATTTGGTCGTTTTTTTTTGAATGTGTAACGATGACGGCCGCAGCATTACGCAGAATTACATTACTGCCATTGTCCCACCGCTTTACTGTTTTATCCAATTTCAGTGACAGGGCGATTTCCGTCTTGTTGTCAATCATCCAGCGCATCCAGTCCACTACAATTCCTGAAAGATTGTTCAATTCATCCGGTTTTCCCAAGACCAGCCATTCAACCGGTTGGTAGTTGCGTCCGGACGGAGCGTACCGGGCAATTTCAATTAGCCTGGCCAAGTTCTCTCGTGGAATAGGCTGATTTTTATATACGCGGATTGAACGCCGATGTCTTAGGAAATGCTCGCACTGCTTTTCGTTTAATAGAAACTCTTTTCGGATGGGCGGGCAGTCTTCTACTGCCATGTCACGATGGATAAAACTAGCTGTTGGGCAAACCGCGACGCAGTGGCCGCAATGGATGCATCGTTCCTCGGCATCGGCGGCAGGCGTCGGATATCCGTTTTTTTGGAAAAGTATTATCTCGGATGGGCAAACAGCGGCACATATGCCATCTTGATTACACGTACGCTTATTAATTTCAAATAAATCCATGTTAAATGCTTTCCTCTGTCTTTATTGCGCGAATACAAAAAAACTCATGAGGCAAGTCGTAATTAGATTGACGATCACTTTCATTGCCGAATTATTTGGCGTTCAATGCCTTGAAAACCGGTTTGGTTCGTTTGTGAAGATCAACAAACTGTGTCAACATCTTGTCATAGAGCATACGAGTACTTTCGTTCGGATTATAAGTCTGTCTAACTTTAGCAATGCCGGATAATTCGCCTTTATCCCGGTAGCCCAGCGTAATAAAAGCTCCCAGAGCTGTCCCCTTTGCCGAAACGGCAAGCGGATCAACAGCTGCATGGATAGGTACACCCAGAACGTCGGCTAATATTTGACAGAATGTATTTGAGCGGGCACCACCACCTGAAAGTCGGTAACTTTCAATTTTTCGCCCAAGAAACTTCTCCATCGGCTTTTTTGTCCACAGGTTGTTCAGTGCGATGCCTTCCATAACTGAACGACAGATATGTTTGCGGTGTGTTTCCATTCCCAAATTAAAGAAAACAGACTTTGCATAGGGATTCTCAGCGGGGACTATGGTACCGGTCATCCAGGGAAGAAACATGGCGCCATTGCAACCGGCCGGCGCTTCGGCCGCCAAGTGGTCCAATGTTTCATATGCGTTGTCCGGCAGGGGCCCGGTACCGAATTTATCTTGGGGAAATATGAGGTTCCCCAGAAAAAACTCGATATTTTTACCGCCCGAACCCTGTACTCCCATAACACTGTAGCGATTTTCAAGTAGGGAAGGAATTGTCAGAATCAGGTGGTCGAGATCTGTCTTTTTGAAGGGGACAAACGAGGTCATGTAGAGAGAAGTACCGACTATAATGGCACTCTCATAATCGTTGGCCACACCGGCACCCAGGGCAGCTGCCATGTTGTCGTTTGAACCGCATAGCACCTGGGTTGAGGGCATAAGATCCATTTCCTTAGCTATTGAGGGATCTAATGATCCAACGATACCGTTGTTGGGCAAAAGGTCAGGCAGTTTGGCCTTGTCGATGCCAATCATTTTAACCAGCTCATCATCATATTGTATATTTCCCCATTTGCGAGTGTCCACCGACATGGTGGCCATGATGTTCCCTATAGTAGAGGTAACTTTACCGGTCAAACGGAAGGTGATGAAATCCATCGGCTCCAGGAATTTATATGTTTTTCTGTACACTTCAGGACGTTGGGTTTTTATAAAACCCATATGGCCGACGCAATCGATCCCAGACAGCAGTGGCGGGATACCGACACGCTTGACCATTTTTAATAATTTACCGAGGCCATAGCCCTTCACCATGGGAAATCCCTTCATGATAGCGGCATTGTATGAAGCACCGCGAGAATCCATCCAAATCATCTCGTTCATCACGGGGTCGCCATTCTCGTCAATAGGTATTGTATTCGAATATGTCGAGCATGTGCCGATTGCGACAATCTTTTCCTTGGGAATACCGGCAACAGCAATGACCTTTTTCATGGTCCTCTTTATTTCGGACCACCATTGGTTTGCGTCCTGTTCGGCTCCACCACCGGGGATAAAAATGGTATCCGTATGTCCTCGTTCGATGGCCATCAACTTTCCTGTATCCTCAACCAATGCTACCTTGGGTCCACTGGTCCCCAAATCGATACCAATCGCGTAATACGGTCCGCTCCCCTTTGTTGGTTTCTGCATGCCCCCTCCTTTATTTTATTTGTGAAAGAATTGGTGTCGTAATATTGATGGAATCTATAAAGATCCGAGTTGTCAAGTTTTCGGCAGATATAGCGCCCAGCCATCCGAATCCCGTGCTGCATCCACCAAGGTTTCCGAACAGGATGGATGTACACGAATGCTATGCGCAAGTTCGTCAACCGAGCATTCGAATTGCATGGCCAATACAGCCTCTCCGATCAGTTCGGTGGCGTTTTCTCCTACGATGTGAACACCGAGGAGATCTCCGTCTTTTGCATCCGAGACAACTTTCACAGAACCTTCCGTCAATCCATGGCCCATGGCCAATCCATTAATTGCGTATGGGAATTCACCTGTTTTGACATCATATCCTTTTTTTTCTGCCTCTTCTTCGGACAAACCAACAGCACCCACCTGGGGTATCGTCCACAGACCGCGCGAAACAAGATGGCTGGGATAAGTTTTATTGCCTCCCATGGCATTTTCCGATGCTGTAACCCCCATAGAGGATGCGGCATGACTCAGCATCCATCCGCCGGTAACATCACCAATGGCGTAGATTCCACGGACCGAGGTCTCTAAGCTGTCATTGACCTTGATTCCGCCGTCGTCGTTCAAGACGACACCGATGTTTTTGAGCCCTAACCCTTCGGTATTAGGTTTTCGCTTTCCAACGATTACCATATCGACATCCAAACTTCTTTCTTTTGGGCCGGCCAGAACGATAGAATATCCCGTTTCCCGTTTGCTGAGCGACATGATGTTATGGCGCGTAATCACTTCCACGCCTTGCTGCCTTAAGGCCTGAGACATTCTTTGGCTGATATCGTGGTCTTCAAGCGGCAGTATTCGGGCGCCGTCCGCAACAAGATGGACTTTTACGCCAAAAACGGCAAGCATATTTGCTGCCTCGATTTCATTGGAACCGGCTCCCAAAATAAGAGCTGATTTGGGTAGCTTGGCCAAATCAAAAAGCTGATCGACCGAGACGGCCATATCAATTCCTGGAGCGCCGGTAACATCCGGAGAGCTTCCTGTTGCAATAATGATGATCCGCGCTTCTATTTTTTTTCCGTCAACGTCAATTTCCTTTGAATTTCTGATTACCGCGCGGCCATTGATGTGTTCAATGCCATAATTTGCCAGAAGGGATTTCATTCCCATTCGAATCTCTGAAGCAACACCGTTTTTCCTTTCAACAATTTTGTTTAAATTCAAACCGGATAAGGATAAAATGATACCGAAGTCTCCAGCTCGCTTCGTCATGGTATAAAGGTAGGCTGCCCTCAGCCAGATTTTGCTCGGGATGCAACCCCTGTTGACACAAGTCCCGCCAAGCGAGGCTGCTTCGATCAATGCTGTTTTCCCTCCAAGCTGGGCAGCACGAATGGCGGCGGCATAACCACCTGGCCCCCCACCGATTATCACTACGTCATACATATTTTCACCTCTCAATGAATACGATGGCACGATTTGCAAAAAGAGCCATCAGAATAATTGCAATTAGGGCTGATCGTCAAGCTGATCACCGCTTCATGATCCATGGAATCATTCGACAAGTTGATAGGGATTCTCCATCAGTTCGGCAACGCGGAATGCGAAGCGTGACGCGTCGGATCCATCGACAACACGATGATCAAATGTTAATATGAGCGGCATCATCGGTTTGATGACAGCTTCACCGTTGACAGGCACAATCCGGTCAACTATGGCGCCGGTCTGAAGAATGCCAACTTCCGGCTGGTTCAGTATAGGCGTTGACCATGACCACCGGCTCCCAAACGTACCCGTATTAGTCAGCGTAAAAGTTCCCCTGGTCATATCATCCAGTTCCAGTTTGCCCTGCTTGGCCTTGATGACAAGCCGCCTGACATCCTGTGTGATTTGATAAAGAGACAGTCGATCCGCATTTCGAACCACGGGCACCGCCAATCCGCTTTCATTCTCACCCATCTTGATTGCAACGGCCACACCGACATTGACATCCTCCCAGAGTTGAATTTGCTCATTTATAAGGCTCGAATTCATTATGGGTTGCTCTTTCAAAACCTTCGCAATGATGTAGACGAATATTTCAGTAAAACCCAATTGAGTTTCCTTGAACCGCTCAGCTTTTTTCTGGATGTTCCTAAAACGAATCATCTCCGTCATGTCTACTTCACTACCGGCAGTAAGCTGGGCCGATACCTGAAGGCTGCGAAGCATATGATCGGAGATCGCTTTTCGCATGCCGCGCAGGGGAATGGTTTCCTTCACCCGTTTGCCGTCTAAAACCGGACCTTCATGAAAACCCTGCGGGATTGTATGCTGAGGTGCGTCCTTCGTTGCTGCAATTACATTTTCTATATCTTTTTCCACAATTCTCCCGCCCGGTCCGCTTCCATTAATGATTGTGTAGTCAATTCCATGGTCTTCGGCTTTTCTTTTAGCTCTTGGTGTAATTCTTATTTTCCCTTGCGGTAAATCGGGCTTATCGGTTTTCAATGATGAATCTGAACCCTTGAATGAAGAGGTTGTAACGGGTTGGGGGGTCACTGCTGCGGGCAAAGCGGCCTGAAGCAATGCGAGTTCTTCCTCGGATTCGGCTAATTGTCCGACCGTCTGTCCGACTTCCGCTTCTTCGCCGACAGGTACAATGATGTGGAGAAGCCCTTCGCCCTGCGCTTCGACTTCATATGTAACCTTTTCGGTTTCGATAATGAGAACACCCTGATTATTTTTTATCCGATCTCCTTCGGCAGCTTTCCACTCCGCAATCTTGGCTTTGGTCATTGTCATTCCCAGCTTTGGGATTGCAATATCAATTGTCATGTCTCAACTGTCCTTTCGATCATTGCAAAATAGTTGCTATGATTTATTTTAAACTGAACGTCATAAATCATGTTCATTTAATTTTCTTCTTTTACCAATTCTCAGCACCCAGCCGTTTCTCTAATGGCCGACAGAATTTGCTCAGGTTGCGGCAGGACGTATTTCTCGAGCGGACCCGAGGCAATGGGATAGTTGGCCGCACATACCCGTTTAATGGGCGCATTCAAATCATCAAAGGCATGCTCCATGATCTGGGCCATTAGTTCAGCTGCAAATCCACAACGCTTGGTATCTTCATCCACGATAACAACTCTGCCGGTTTTAGACACGGATTTCAGAACGGTATCCAGATCAAAAGGTTCCAAAGTGCGTGGATCTATCACTTCAACACTAATCTGGTCTTTCAATTTTTCTGCAGCAGCAAGCGCCAGATGATTCATGTAGCTGGCTGCTACCACGGTGACATCGGTTCCCTCCCGTCGAACCACAGCTTGACCGAAAGGAATCGTATACTCTTCTTCCGGGATTGACTCCTTATAACCAATCAGCGCTTTATGGAAAAAAAAGCATACCGGGTTGTTGTCCCGAATGGACGTTTTGAGAAGCCCTTTGGCATCATAGGGCGTAGAAGGGACTACCACCTTAAGTCCCGGGTGATGTAAAACAACGGAATAGGGGCAGTGAGAGTGATCTGGGCCCAGTTTGCGGTAACCACCCATAGCCGCAAGAAAGACAATGGGCAAGGACTGTCTTCCACCGTGTATAAAACGCCACTGGGCAGACTTTATAAGGAATTCATCTGCAGCCGCATATAAAAAATCTGAGTACATCAGATCGGCAATCGGGCGGTATCCCATCGTTGCAGCACCGATAGCTCCGCCTACAATCGCCATTTCAGCGATAGGTGTATCTATGACCCTCTCCTTGCCGAACTTGTCCACGAGGCCCCGTGTGGTTTCCACTGAACTGACCTGACAGCCTTCGCCTATAAGAAAGACTTTCTCATCCCGTGCAAATTCTTCCATCAATGCTTCGTTGATCGCTTTATTATACTGTATCTCTTTCATATTAATTCTCCCTCGGTCTATTTCGCATAAAGGTATTGGTCAAAAATGGAAGGATCGTCCGCGAAGGGTGAGTTCATGCAAAATTTATCTGCTTCCTTTGTTTCTGCCTCAGCTTCTTTTTTAATTTTATCCATATCTTCTCGAGTCAGAACCTTCTGCTTCAACAATTTCTTTTCAAACAAAGCAATTGGTTCCCGTTTCTTGAGCTCTTCCACATCGTTATGATTGCGAAGGCCGCCGTCGCAGTAATCCGGGCTGCCATAACCGTGTGTGGAGATTCGGATAGTCTTGCATTCCACAAAAGTGGGACCTTCACCGGCTCTGGCTCTCGTAACTGCTTCTCCAACCGCCTCGGCAACCGCCACAATATCTTGCCCATCAACCACTACAGAGGGCATTCCATACGCTGACGCAAGGTTGGCGAGATCTTCCAACGGGTAAGAGTTTTTAATGGAAACATACTGAGCAATGCCGTTATTCTCACACACATACACGATAGGTAGTTTCCAGAGAGTGGCGACATTGGCGGCTTCATGCCAGTTACCACGGTTTACGGTGCCGTCTCCGAAATGGATGACAACAACCTGACCTTTGCCATTTTTCTTGGCGGCAAGGCCCCATCCGACGGAAAAAGAAAACTGGGAGCCCAAAATGCCCGTCTGTCCGTAAATACCGAAGTCCTCAAATGCCGCGTGAATGGTACCTATCCCGGTGCAGCAACCGGTTGACCTTCCGCAGTGTTCCGCGAGATAAACTTTCGGATCGCACCCCTTTCCTATAAGATGAGGAAATCCGTGGGCGCGATGATGCGGAGAAAGTACGTCGTCTTTACGCAGGAATGTAGTCGATCCGACACCTGCCGCATCTCCCCAGCCACCCTCATGGTAAAAAGATATAAATTTACCCTCGGTAAGCATTTTTTTCGCCAGTGTATCGAAGGCTCTGGCTCGCACTAAATTTGTGTATAATTTGATCAAATCAGATTTCGTAAATTTCACAGCTGCCTCCTTTATTAAAGTTGTTCAAACAGGCAATGGAACGCCTGATATCCTTGCCGAAATCCGGTTGGCTGCATAACCCAAAAGTTTCTCAGAACTCTTGCCCAATCCGCAGCATCACCTTGATGGCCTTGCCGGGATGAATCCGCTCGTTGTATATGCGCGGTAAATCTTCAAGCGTCGTGTAATCGGAAATCATAGGTCGTCCGTCAAGTTTACCCTCCGCCATCCATTGCATGCACTGCAGGATTTCTTCATGAGTGCTTGAATATGAACCGGATAATCTGATTTCCCGACGAAAGTTCATCGACATCGGACTGATGGATACATTCCCCACTATCATGCTCACTATGGAAACAGCGCCATTGGCAGCCGCACAATCGATCCCCGTTTGGATGTTTGCGGCAATGCCGGAGCATTCGAATACAGCATCGAAACCTTCGCCTCCGGTGATTTCTTTCGCGCATGCCCGAAGATCGTTCTTGAAGGGATCAATACCTTGATCGGCGCCAAATATGCTGCCTATATGCTGTTTCTCATTAACAGGCTCGGAGAGAATAATCGGGCCAAATCCTTTTAATTTCAATATCATTACCATTGACAATCCGATGGGGCCGCCACCTATGACCAGGGCGCTACCACCGGTGACTCCTGTGCAATGAACGGCATGCAGCGAGGTGGAGAAGACCTCCGCCATGGCCGCATTTATGGAATCGGCGCCTTCCGGGATCTG